>ENA-UOOM01003038-UOOM01003038.1-fermentation-metagenome-genome-assembly--contig:-NODE-3038-length-12818-cov-8.770430_pt1 | contig 12818 bp, 13 predicted proteins | sample MGYA00245781_ERZ724031 | MGnify/ENA primary metagenome ERZ724031 (study PRJEB28704, sample SAMN03018317) | fermentation metagenome | biome: anthropogenic terrestrial biome; feature: soil; material... | reverse complement strand
AATTGTTCAAAAGTACAAAAAAAATGAGGGTATAAAAAATTACTGAGGCACAAAAGTGTTGAACCTTTTGCATATCTCACCTAAAAGTTATTACTTTGTGAGAACAATAAAATAAAGGATATGGATATTTCCGTGATAAAAATAGGTAATTCAAAAGGAATTCGGCTTCCTAAAATGGTTTTGGATAAGTATGCTATTGGAGATAAGCTTGAGTTAATCCTTGAGGATAGTCATATCGTATTGAAACCGAAAAATAAGCCCCGTCGAGATTGGGAGAAATCATTTAAAGCGATGCATGAAAACGGAGATGACGACTTGCTCATAGAGGATTTTTTTGATGATGAAACTTTTGAAGAATGGAAATAAATCAATATGATATTGTGCTTGTCAACTTAGATCCGACAATTGGAAGTGAAATGAAAAAGACCCGCCCGTGTGTGGTCGTTTCGCCGAATGAAATGAATAAACACTTGCGCACGATTGTTATTGCCCCGATAACGAGTTCTTCAAAATCTTATCCGACCAGAGTAATGATAAAGCATATTGATACAAAAGGATGGGTCGCATTGGATCAGATACGAACTATAGACAAGGAGAGGATAATCAAAATTTTCACGGCTTTGAAAAACTCCGAAATCGGAAAACTAAAAGCGGTACTGAGGGAAACGTATGTCGATTAAGAAACGAATGATTCCAAACGATCATCCGTTGCAATCCCTTTCCAGCAAAACGGCTGCTTGTCGTTTGGGATGGAATGGCATAACTTTCTGGATTCCAATAGCCGATCACGTAGAGGGCAAGATTGTCCCATTGCCGTTGTCCGTAAAGGACGTTGTAGAAATGGCGTTGTTTTGAAAGCGGGAATACGTTATAAAAGCAGGTTGTATTTTGACGGAAAGACGTATCTTTGGCGATTAGAAAATCCAATAGTAAACTTTTTGAGTTCCTGCCCGATGCAGAAGGGAAAAAAGAATCTGAAATATTGGAAACAACAGAAAAAAATTTTAACAGCAAAATGCAAAAGCGAAAATTAATTCTTTTGTTGAGCATCGTGGGCGTATTGGTTGCAACGATCTTTATTTTCAGTTGCAGCACGGCGCTTTCCGAAAGATATATGCAGACGGTTTATCCGGTTGTCGCCTCCATGCTGTCGTTTGTTTCAGGCCTTTTACCTTTTTCTTTGTATGACGTGTTTTTAATCGTGGCATCGCTGCTGCTGATAAAGCTGATCGTTTTTGCCGTCATCCGTAAAATCACATTTTCAGCCTTTCTTTTTTCTTTTATCCGTTTTGTAGCCATTATTGTCGCGTGGTTCTATCTTTCCTGGGGAATCGCTTATTTCCGGAAAGATTTCTACACCCGGTGCCATGTGCAGGAGATAAAGTTCGAAGAGGAAAGTCTTAAAACCTTTGCCGTCCGGTTCATTGATGATGCCAACCGCCAGTATGTGGATTGCAGCAATATGGATAAGGAGGATATCCGCCGTGAGATTGAACAGTCGTACCGGTTGTTGCATCCGGCGCTAAAAACACCTTATCCCAACGGCAAAAGAAGAGTGAAGCCGATGATGTTCGAGCCGGTATATTCGAAAACAGGCGTTTCGGGATATTTCGGCCCGTTTTTCAATGAAATTCATGTGAATAACTACAGCCTGAATTTTACGTATCCGTTTACGTTGGCACATGAAATGGCGCATCAGTTTGGGATCGCTCCCGAATCGGAAGCAAACTTATATGCTTTTATCGTTTGTGCCGGCAGCGATAACGATAAAATCCGGTATAGCGCTTACGCATCGGCGCTCCGGTATGTGTTGGGCGATGTGCGCAGGTTCCTTCCCGATGACTATCAATCGATGGTTTCGTCTATCCGCCCTGAAATTATGGCCGATATGGAGCGGAATAGGGAGCATTGGCTTGCGGTGCGGGACGAGTCGCTGTCCGATGCTCAAGATAAAATGTATGACACGTATCTGAAAACCAATAAAATCCGTTCGGGGCAAGGCAACTATTCCGAAGTGGTAGGGCTATTAATTTCCAGTTACGGTATCATTCAGTAATAGCGATTTACTTGTTTCGTAATTTTGAATCGTCGCATATTTCCAGTATTTTTGTTTTTCTTCTTCCGATATCCATAGAAGAGGTCGGCAAAATTTTGTATCAATGGACAATAATCAGATAGCGTTCGATTTTGCGCTTCATACCAATCGTAATTTATTTATCACGGGAAAAGCCGGGACAGGGAAAACAACGTTCCTGCACCGGCTGAAAGAGGCTTCCGGCAAACAAATGGCGGTGGTCGCTCCCACAGGCGTCGCGGCGATCAATGCCGGGGGAACGACTATTCATTCTTTCTTCCAACTGCCTTTGTCGCCATTCTTTCCTACCCCGGAAGGAAAAAAAGACCTCATCGCCAAAGCGCGCATGCGTTCGCAACGGCGGCGGATTCTGCAAGAGTTGGAGTTGTTGGTGATTGATGAGATCAGTATGGTGCGCGCCGACCTGCTCGATGCCATCGACCATACCCTGCGCTATTACCGTTATCGCCCGAACGAACCTTTCGGCGGCGTACAGGTGATTTTTATCGGCGACATGTTCCAGCTCTCACCCGTAGTGAAAGACGACGAATGGGAACTATTGTCGCAATTCTATCCAAGCCCTTATTTTTTTCATAGTTTGGTTATCGCCCAACGGCCGCCGGTATATATCGAGTTTGAGAAGATTTACCGTCAAACGAACGCAGATTTTATCCGTATCCTGAATGAGGTGCGCAACGATAGCTTGTGCGCCGAAAGCCTTCAGGCGCTGGAGCGTCGCTATGATCCGTCGTTTGTGCCGCCGGAAGAGGACAATTATATTACCCTGACGACGCATAATTATAAAGCCGATCTTATTAATTCGGAAGAACTGGCAAAAATCAAAGGGAAGACGTATGTTTTCGACGCTGAAATAGAGGGCGCGTATCCCGAAAAGAGTTTTCCGACGGAGCAACGGCTCGAATTGAAAATCGGCGCGAAAGTGATGTTTCTGAAAAACGATACCGAAATGCCCCGGCGCTTTTTCAACGGGAAGATCGGGGTCGTGGATACGATTGACGACGACCATATTACGGTGCGTTGCGGCGAAGACGAACTTATTGACGTCGAGACTGCCGTGTGGGAAGATATACGCTATACGGCCGACCCGTCGACAAAGCAAATCGAAGAGAAGGTGGCCGGGCGTTTCAAACAGTATCCGTTGCGGTTGGCATGGGCGATTACGATACACAAAAGCCAGGGACTGACCTTCGATAAAGCGGTTATCGATGCCGGACAGGCGTTCGCCCCCGGACAGGTTTATGTGGCCTTAAGCCGATGCCGTTCGTTGGAGGGTGTTGTATTACTGAGTAAAATCCATCCGGAGAGTATTCATACGAATCGCCGGATTGTCGAATACGGAAATCTGAAGCAATCGGGCGGCTTATTGGAAAAACAGCTCGACGAATCACGGAAAAACTACCGCCTCGACCTGCTGCTTTCCGTCTTTGATTTTTCATTCGTCCTTTCGTTAAGCGACCGGTTGGTGACGAAGATTCGCGAGGCGCAGAAGTCGTTTAACGAAGAAACGGGTCCTTATGTCGAAAGCCTGCGGAAAGAGTTGGGGGAGATACAGGCGGTGGCGGTAAAGTTCCAGACGCAATTGCGTTTTATCTTCCGGCAAGAACCTGTCGACGAAGCGTATTTACTTGCCCGGCTGGAGGCATCCGAGGCATTCTTTTCGCCGAAACTGCGGCATTTGGAGGACGCGTTGCGCCAATCGCCCGCCGTGACCGACAGTCGAGCACATGCCGAAGAATATAATGAAGCGGTTCAGGATATTTTTTCGGAGCTGATGTTGAAGAAGCATTTGCTCGCCCGTTTGAAGGAGGATGCGAGTATCGATGCGTATTTTGATGCGAAAAACCGGTTCAAGCTTCCCGATTTCAAGGTGAATGCATATGCTGCCGCGAAGACGACAAAATCCGATTTGTCGTTCCCCGAACTGTATTATCTGTTGGCGGAAGAGCGGAACAAGATTTGCGAGCCGCTCGATTTGCCCATTTACATGGTGGCCGCGAGCAAGACCCTGTACGAGATGGCGGAATATTTGCCGCAAAATGAAGACGAGTTGCTTCAAATCAGTGGCTTCGGGCCGGCCAAAGTGGAGAAGTACGGCTCTGCGTTTTTGTCTGTTATCGGGCAATATTGCGAAAAGCATCATCTTGAATCGCGTATGGCGAAGAAAGAGCCTTCGTCGAAGAAGAAAAAAACGGAAAAGACGAAAAAGCCCAAAGGGGGGAGCGGGCGTATTACGTTGGAAATGTATCTGTCGGGGCGTACGATACAGGAAATCGCCTCCGAACGCAAGTTAGCGGTTTCGACCGTCGGCACGCATCTTGCCAAGTTTGTGGAGACGGGAGAGTTACGTGTTTCCGATCTGGTGCCGGAGGAGCGGCTGGAACTCGCGGAAAAAAGATTGGCGTCGCTCCGTCCGGGCGACTCGCTATATCATGCGTTGAAAGATGACTTTTCCACGATCGAAATCATGATGATCGTCGCTTCCAGAAAAACAAATTAGCAAATTAGCTGATTAGCAAATTAGCAAATTAGCAGATTAGCAGATTAGCAGATTAGCAAATTGGCAAATGTGTAAATGTGGGGTGATGAATTGTTGAATTAGGATTTGTATCGTGAGTGAAATGAGATATAATAATGCCTCCGGCAGTTGAAGAAATAAAAACACCGGGGACGTTGCTCGAAGCGGCGTCCCCGGTAAAAATCATATCTTCGGAAAATTTAAAACAGCTTCTTAATATCCGCGAATCGCTTTGATTCCCGGAAGCACTTTTCCTTCAATAAACTCGAGCAATGCTCCACCGCCCGTCGAAACGTACGATACCTCGTCGGCGAGGTCGAATTTATTGATGCAAGCAACCGAGTCACCGCCTCCGATCAACGAGAATGCGCCTTTTTTCGTTGCCTCCACAATGGCGTTGGCTACCGCGCGCGAACCATGATCGAAATTGTCGAATTCAAATACTCCTACCGGGCCGTTCCACAAGATCGTTTTGGAGTTCTTGATGACTTCGGTGAATGCCTTTTCCGATTCGGGACCGATGTCCAACCCTTCCCATCCGTCGGGGATTTCTTTTACCGGCACGAAATCCGATTTCGCGTTATTATTGAAGTCATCGGCGATCTTCGCATCCGTAGCCAATACCAAATTCACGCCTTTTTCTTTGGCGAGGTCTACAATTTCCTGAGCCAATGCCAGCTTATCGTCCTCCACAATCGATTTTCCAATCTTTCCTCCATACGCTTTGGCAAACGTATAGGTCATTCCGCCTGCCAGGATGAGGTTGTCTACCTTGTCCAACAAGTTCTTGATGATATCGATTTTCGACGAAACTTTCGAACCTCCCATGATGGCGGTGAACGGGCGTTGTGTTTCGTTCAGCACCTTTTCGATTGCCTTGATTTCGTTTTGCAGCAGATAACCGAACAATTTATGATCGGCGTCGAAATGATCGGCGATCAAAGCCGTGGAAGCATGTGCGCGGTGTGCCGTTCCGAAAGCGTCGTTCACATACACGTCGGCATACGAAGCCAGTGTTTCGGTGAACTGTTTCTGCGATTCCTTCACCGCCTTTTTCGCTTCGGCTACTTCTTCGGGACTCGCTTCTTCGGCCAACCCGCGAGGCTTGCCTTCTTCTTCGGCATAGAAACGGAGGTTTTCGAGCAACAACGCTTCGCCCGGGCGCAACGCCGCGGCTTTGGCTGCCGTTTCTTCACCGATGCAGTCGTCGGCAAACTGTACATCCACTCCCAGCAATTCCGATACGCGGGGAAGAATATGTTTCAAGGAGTATTTATCAGTCGGGCCTTTCGGACGTCCCAAATGCGAGCCGATAATGACACTTCCCCCATCTTTCAATATCTTCTTAAGGGTCGGTATGGCCGCACGGATACGGGTGTCGTCGGTAATGTGCAGGTTTTCGTCCAGAGGAACGTTAAAATCCACACGAACAAATGCCTTCTTTCCGGCAAAATTAAAATTGTCAATTGTTTGCATAACTACAGTATTTTAGTTGAAATAATAATCGTTTGAATGCTTGAATAAGAAACTACACGCACTCGTTTCGCTAAGAAATTGCGGGTCTGACCCGCAATGACAATAGCATCGCAAAGATAAGAATAATGTCTTGTTTGTTCGATATTTTCCGTTGAAAACTTTCGGCCGTATGCGCAACGGTCGTCTAAGCTTATCGGGGCGTTGCATCGACCGATGTTCCCGATAGCGAAAAGTTTTTCTTTAAAAACGGTTTTAATAAAATCGAGTGTCCTTTCGTGCTCTTTTGTTACATCCGACGCCTATGTATAAACAAATGTACGTCTCTTTCGTTCGATACATAGACAAATAATAGATGCATGTCCGGAGCGGGAGGTAAAGAGATGGAAAAGTTTTTTAGCAAAAAGATATACAATGAATAGCAATTTGTTATTTTTGCGGGAAAATGTAGATATGATCGATAAAGACGCAAACGTTTTGCTTATCTATACGGGGGGTACCATCGGCATGGTCGAGAATGCTTACACCGGCGCTTTGGAACCTTTTAACTTTAGCCATTTGCATTCGAATGTTCCGGAGATCAAGCGGCTGAAGTTTAAGGTAGATACCTGCTTATTCGACCCGCCGATCGATTCGTCGGACGTTTCTCCGGCGAAATGGAAAGAGATCGTAAAGGTTATCGAGCAACATTATGACCGGTTCGACGGTTTTGTCATCCTCCATGGTACCGATACCATGGCTTATACGGCATCGGCATTGGGACTGATGCTTCAGAACCTGACCAAACCGGTGATTCTTACCGGATCGCAACTGCCTATCGGCAAACTGCGTACCGATGGAAAGGAAAATTTGATAACGGCGCTTGAAATTGCCGCCGACAAGTTTGCCGACGGTTCCGGCCGGCCTATCGTGCCCGAAGTCTGCATTTATTTGCAAAATCTGCTGATGCGGGGAGTGCGGACGACGAAAGTCAATGCCGATAATTTCAGTGCGTTTAACAGTCCGAATTATCCTTATCTGGCCGAGGCGGGGGTGAATATCCGCTATGAAGATCAATTTATTTTAAAACCCGATTACGACAAGCCGGTAGACTTCCATTCTGATTTGGACTCGCATGTGACTATTTTAAAGCTCTTTCCGGGTATCCGGGAGGAGGCGGTGCGCGCGGTTTTGTCCATACCCGGATTGAAAGGTGTGGTACTGGAAACATACGGGTCGGGAAATGCTTTTCAGGATAAATGGTTTGTCGATCTTCTTCAGGAGGCGATTCATCAAGGCATCGCCATCGTGAATGTGACGCAATGTCTTTACGGAGGGGTGCAAATGGGACGGTACGAAAACGGCCAGCACCTGCAAAAGGTGAACGTCGCGAGCGGATACGATATTACGACTGAAGCGGCATTGGCCAAGCTGATGATCCTCTTTGGCGAAGGCGAGTCGCCGGAGCAGGTGCGGCGGCTGATGGAACTGCCATTGTGCGGCGAACTGACGGTGAGATAGAGATTGACGGCCGGAGACAATTGCAAATTAGCAAATTAGCAAATTACGAATTACAAATTACAAATTACAAATTACGAATTACGAATAGTCGAATCTATAGAATCTCTTTAATTTCCTTTAACGACCGGACGGTGAATGTCGGATCAAATCCGTCGGAACGGGCATCGGCGGGGTTGAACCATATTTGTGCGATACGGCTCCGGTAGGCTCCTACAATATCCGCATCCCAACTGTCGCCGATCATGATGGTTTGGTTTCGCCGGGAGTTGGTGTTCTTTAAGGCATAGGTGAACATGTCGGGGTGCGGCTTGTTGATTCCGGCCTCTTCTGAAAGAATGATTTTGTCGAAATAACGCGCCAGTCCCGAGTTGTTAATCTTCTTATACTGTATTTCGCTGAATCCGTTGGAGAGAATATGCATGCGGTAACGCGGTTTCAAATAATCGAGCAACTCTTTTGCCCCCTCCATGAGGCGCGTTTTGCGCGTCGTGCGCTCAAGAAAATCCAGGCTTAAATGTTTTGCATATTCCGGGTCATCGACCCCGAAAGGACGTAATGGCGCAAGAAAGCGCTCTACCGTCAGTTCTTCCTTGTTAATCCCGCCCTGACTGTATAAGCTCCATAAATGATTGTTATTGGGAAGATAAACCGCGTAGTATTCTTCGAAGGTCGGATAAAAGCGGTTGTATTCATAATCGTGATAGACCTCCTCCAAACATTCCCTTCCGTTTTGATTGATATCCCAAAGCGTATTGTCCAAATCAAGAAAAATACTCTTGTATGCCATAATAAAGTGATGTGGGGATGGATGATAAAAACAGAAGGATGCCCAAAAAGATATTCAGGCACCCTTCATGATGAATTTAATAAAATTGAAAGTTTTTTAAAACGTTAGTTTACTTCTATAATCAGATACTTCGTCAAGCTCCAGAAGCGTTGCGTATCGGTGATCTGAAGGGTGAGGTTGCCGTCGGAACCCTTTACCAGTTCATACGTTCCATCGGGATGCGTCGACCACAGTTTGGCTTTGGGCGCGTATAAAGCGATTTGCGTTACGTCGCGGATATCGATTTCGAGAAAATACTCCTTGTTGAAAGTATCCTGCAAAACACGGGTGGCTCGTAAGAATCCGCCCGATAAAATCTTTTGATCTTTCAGTTCGCTCGCCGTGCCGAACACGTAATAAGCCGTGTGCAACGTGCGGTCTTGCTGCTGAATGGTAGAGGACTGCTGCTCTGTTTCGACAGCCAACGATTCGATATCGCTCGACAATTGGGCGATCTGTTCGTCTTTTTTCACCAATTCCGCTTGAAGTTCGGTTAGTCGATTTGCGCTTTCCTGCATTTCGCGGTTCAGGCGGTCGATGGTATTCTTCAACGAAGCGACCTGCGAGTTGCTGTTCTCAAATTTCTTATTGAGTGCGGCAAGCTGTTTTTTGTTTCGTTGCAATACTTCGGTAATCATCTGGAAATTCTCGGTGACGCGGGCTTTCGTGTCCTTATTCATTTCGCCGCTTTGCGAGGATTGCGTCGAGATATACTTCTCGGCTTCCCTGATCTTGTCGAAGTTCGCTTCCACTTCACTAATCACCGACATCATCTCCGATACTTCCGCATCGGAAGCCGAAGATTGGCTCAGCAGGGAATCTCTTTGCGATTCCAATTGCTTATACTCTTTCGATTCTTTTACATTTGTACAAGAGACAATCAGTCCCAATACAAAAAATATCATTCCTACTTTTTTCATAAAATCTGTTTTTTATGTTCTTATTAAACGAATAATCTCAGAAATAGTTTATTATTAAAGTCCGGCAACCACGATTACGAATTCGCCTTTCGGTTCCTGTTCGGTGAAATGCCGGATTAATTCGTCCAAGCTCCCCCGTACCGTTTCGGCATAGATCTTCGAAATCTCGCGCGATACCGATGCCCGCCGCCCGCCGCCTAAAGCGCCGGCCAATTGCGTTAATGTTTTCACTACCCGGTAGGGCGACTCGTAGAAAACCATGGTGCGGTTTTCTTCGGCCAACTCTTTCAAACGAGTCTGGCGCCCTTTCTTTTGGGGTAAAAAGCCCTCGAAGCAAAAGCGGTCGTTCGGCAATCCCGATTCCACCAGCGCCGGCACAAAAGCCGTGGCGCCCGGCAGGCATTCGACCTCCACGCCCTCCTCGAGGCAAGTCCTCACGAGCAAAAAGCCCGGATCGGAGATGGCCGGCGTGCCGGCGTCGGAGATCAGCGCCATGTCGCCTTCCGTTTTCAGGCGTTGGGCAATGGACTGCGCCGTTTGATGTTCATTAAACTTATGATGCGACTGCATAGGCGTTTCGATGCCGAAGTGTTTCAATAACACGCCGCTCGTACGAGTATCCTCGGCCAGTATGCGTTCGCACGTTTTCAACACATTGAGCGCTCTCAATGTAATATCTTCCAGATTTCCCACCGGGGTGGGGACGACAATCAGCTTTCCCATAATCCCGTTTGCGTGTTATACGGCGTTCTTGCCGGCCACACGGAGAAAATCTTTCACCACGGGGTGGTCGAAATCCCACGAGGTATGCTCCCGTAGATAGTTCTCCGCTTCCTCGGGCGATTCAAACGCTTCGAGCTTGAGCATCATCGTGTTCATCTCTTCGCGGTCGCCGTGAAAGAGTTCGCGTTGAAATAAAAAGCGATCATTGAGGCTCATCCGCCGTTTCATGAAAGGCACGCCGGCAGAAAGCGTTGCGGTCTCGGCGGACGGGTTTTCCCCCTCCGTTTCCGTATCTTCGCCGGCAACCGGGAGTTCGTTTTGTGCCGCTTGAGCACGTTGCATCCTCGGATTGATATATTCGGGAAGCGTAATGCCCTCGGCATACCGGTTGCGTTTGACCATCGTCTCCTCTTTGAGGATTTCGACCCGTGGCGCCGTATGTTCCAGGGGTTCTTCCTCAGGCGATATGTGTTCGCCGTTAGGAGGCGGTGTAGCCGGCTGAATGCCTTCAGCGGAAACCGGAGTCTCCTTGTTGTCCGCTTGGTTTTTCGCGCCGGATTCCGCCAGCGCGGCGACCATGCGTTGCATTTGTAGCTTCATCTCTTCTATTTGCAGCGTATCGAGGCTATGCAGCAAACGTTCCATCTCCTGTAGCCGGGTGAACGCATCAGAAATAAACGAAAACGGCACGGCGTCGTTGCGTTTTACCGTCAACACACGTTCTTCCAGTTTATTTATTTCGGTGAGAAGCCGATCGATATGTTCTTTTTTCTTTTCCTGCATCGAGACTATTATTTTCCTTTTCTTGAGCGATTGTTCCGGATTCTGTTGATGAATCCTCTTCAAATCAATACACAAAAGTAATCATATTTCGGTAACCATCACTATGAAACCGGGATTTTTTGGAGGTTAGAGGCTTGTCATTAGTCATTAGTCATTTGTCATTCGTAATTAGTAATTCGTCATTCGTAATTAGTAATTCGTTATTTGTCATTCTCCATTTACCATCTCTTTCGGGAGGTTGACGAGATACAGTCTCTCTGAACTTCGTGTAATAGAAGTGTAGAGCCAGCGGTAGAAGTTGTCGCCCATATACGATTGCTGAATGTAACCGATATCCAGAAAGACGTTTTTCCATTCGCCCCCCTGCGCCTTGTGGCACGTTACGGCATATCCGTATTTCACCTGTAAGGCGTTGAAGTATGGGTTCTCCTTCACCTTTTTATACCGTTGGCGCTTTTGGGAGAGATCGGCATAGTCCTCCATCACCGCTTCGAAGAGCGCGTTGTTTTGTTCTCGGGTCATTCCCGGCACCTCGGAGTGCAGCACGTCGAGGTTGATCTTCGCGTCGAACTCGATGTCGTAATCGCGATGGAGCAGCAGCACATTGCAGAAACGGAAGCCGTACATCTCCTCGTATCCGCGTATGCGCAACACTTCCACGAACTCGCCGTTGGCGAGAAAGTCGAGCCGGTCGAAGCCGTCGACCCAGAAATAATTGTTTTTGGTGATCATCAGCAAGTCGCCGCCCGACAACTCTTCCTCCCGGTAGAGCACCGTGTTGCGGATGCCGTTGTTGTAGGCGTTGACCCGCTTGTTGGAGCGCGAAATGACAATCGTCTCCTCGATGCCGTCACGGCGGTAAGCGTCGGAAATCTCGTCGATCAGTTCGGCGCCGTTGATGCGTTTGATGTCGGCAAACGAATCCGTCGACAGGCGGGGAAAATCTTCGGTGATGTTGAGTTGCAAGGCATTGCGCAAGCGGGTGGCATTGGAGAGGATGCCCGACGCTTCGGCCTGCCGAACGATGTCGGTGAGGACAGCCTCCGTCACGTCAAGCGAGTAAGATCGCAAGACGTCGGCGTCGAGTGCGGGACTGAACTCCTCTTTCACGGGAGGCAATTGCGCGGTGTCGCCCAGCAGCAACAACCGGCATCCCTGCCCCGCATAGACATAGCGTACCATGTCGTCGAGCAAGCGCCCCGAGCCGAAGACCGAATAGCCGTCGGACTCATTACTGATCATCGACGCTTCGTCTACAATGAATAAGGTGTGGGCATGCAAGTTTTCCGCCAGTCCGAAGTCCATCGCGTCTTCCGAGAATTTCTTCTGGCGGTATATCTTCTTGTGAATAGTGAACGCGGGCTGTCCGGCATACCTCGAAAAGACCTTCGCCGCCCGTCCCGTGGGAGCCAGCAGGACAGTCTTCTGATTGAACCCCGACATCGTCTTGACCAAGCTCCCGATAAGCGATGACTTGCCCGTGCCCGCATATCCTCTTAACAAAAAGATGCGTTCCGACTCTTTCGAAAACAGAAAGTCGACAATAGCTTCGAGCGCTTGCCGTTGGTCGGGGGTGAAGTCGAAAGGGAAATGGGATTTTACTTTATCGATGAAGAACTGATGAATCATTACCGGGTTATTTTTCGGGTAAAAGTACGAAAATTATTCTACTTCCATGCGTATCGTTCAGATAGTTTTTTCCTGTTTTCACCTAACGCTCCAAACTATTTTGTATTTTTGTAGTTGGAATAAAAATAAATTCTATAATAGAAAGGATTCGTTATGGAAACGTCAAAGAAAATAAAGACAACAGTGAAACCTGTAACTAAAAGGCCGCATAAAAGAGTGTCTAAAACGTGGCTTGCCGCTTTAGCTCATGAGGGTACAGGTAAGATTGAAGACATGAAAGCAGTCTTGAAATGAAGCTATGTCAAGATATTTGCTGGATACGAATATTCTGATATTTATGATGTCGGGAGAGTT
>ENA-UOOM01003036-UOOM01003036.1-fermentation-metagenome-genome-assembly--contig:-NODE-3036-length-12820-cov-2.972268_pt1 | contig 12820 bp, 11 predicted proteins | sample MGYA00245781_ERZ724031 | MGnify/ENA primary metagenome ERZ724031 (study PRJEB28704, sample SAMN03018317) | fermentation metagenome | biome: anthropogenic terrestrial biome; feature: soil; material... | reverse complement strand
GGCATAAGCCTGTTCGCCCCTCGCGTCTATCAAAGGGACTATCGTACCTTCGAAAAACGGGAATCCGCAAGCGATGGCTTCCAGCGAATCCACCGCCACAACGGGCTTTCCCACCGCATCCGCCATGCCATTGACCGAGCATACGCCTATGCGCACTCCGGTAAAGGAGCCGGGGCCCACATCCACAGCAAAGGCGTCCATGTCGGCGCAGGTGAGCTCCGCCATCGAGAGAACGCGCTCTACCATGGGCATGATAATCTCTGAATGGGTCAGCTTATGGTCGAGGTAGCACTCGGCGAGTAGCTTTCCGTCGCGGAGCACCGCCACGCCAGCCACGCTAGAGCTGGTCTCAATCGACAATATATTCACGCGCAGCCTCCTTTATGGCAGCATAAGCACTGTTTGAAAGGTTAAGTATCCTTATTGACCTTGGTTGTTCGCCGCTGCCGTCAATCTCGACGGCTATGCGCGAATCGGGCAGCACGCCTTGGACGCGCTCCGGCCATTCCATGAGCACTATGCCCGGACGGGAAAAGTACTCCTCGCAACCCATGTCGTATAGCTCGGCTTCGCCGCTCAGCCTGTATGCGTCGAAGTGGAAAACCGGCGGATTTGTGGGGTATTCCCGCACTATCGTGAATGTGGGACTGGCGCAGTCGCCGCTGCCCAGGGCGGATACTATGCCGCGGCAAAAGGCGGTCTTGCCCGCGCCAAGACCGCCGTATAGGGCCACGAAATCCCACGCATTCAAAGAAGCGGCAAGCGCCGCGCCAATGCTTTCCGTCGCGCCTTCTGAATCGGACATAAACCGCAATTCGTTTATTGGTTCACTCGTTGGTTCGTTCATTGTGAAAGCCCGTATTTTTCGTAGAATTCTTTTTTGTAATCCAGCAGCCTATCGTTCAATATTGCTTCGCGTATGTTTTCCATCAGAGCGAGGGAGAATCGCAGGTTGTGGATGGACAGCAGCCTTGCTGCAAGTATCTCCCCCGCTTTTATCAGATGGCGAACGTACGCCCGGCTGAAATTCTTGCAGGCGTAGCAGTCGCACTCCGGGTCGATGGCAGAAAAGTCCTTCTCAAACGCGGCGTTGCGTATGGTCAGCGGACCGCGGCTGGTCAGCGCCTGACCGTTTCGCGCTATGCGGGTTTGCAGCACACAGTCGAACATATCTACCCCGCGGAGCACTCCTTCAAACAGGCAGTCCGGCGAGCCGACGCCCATGAGGTAGCGCGGCTTGTCCTTGGGAAGCAGAGGGTCTATGACCTCAAGCATATCGTACATCAGCGGCTTGGGCTCGCCGACGGAAAGCCCGCCAATGCCGTTGCCTATGAAGTCCATATCGGCTATCGCCTTCGCGCTGTCCGCCCGAAGGTCGGCGTAAACCCCGCCCTGGACTATCCCGAAAAGCGCCTGATCCTCCCGAAGCTGCGAATCCTTGCAGCGCTTTGCCCAGCGGTGGGTCCTGTGCATGGATTTTTCGGTATAGTCGCGCTCGGCAGGATAGGGCACACATTCGTCGAACGCCATTATGATATCCGCGCCGAGCGCGGCTTCTATCTCCATAACCTTCTCGGGGGTGAACAGGTGGCGGCTGCCGTCCAGGTGGGACCGGAACTCCACACCCTCTTCGGTAATCTTGCGAAGGTCGCCTAAAGAGAACACCTGGAACCCGCCTGAATCGGTCAGTATTGGGCCATCCCACCCCATGAAGGAGTGCAGACCGCCCGCCATCTTGACCAGCTCGTGACCCGGGCGAAGATAAAGATGGTATGTGTTTGAGAGCAGTATCTGGGTTTTTATCTCCCAAAGCTCCCGCGGGGACATCGCCTTGACCGTAGCCTGGGTGCCGACGGGCATAAAGCAGGGCGTTTCTATCACACCGTGGGGGGTAGTGAGCCTGCCGAGGCGCGCTCCCGACTGGGAGCATTCGTGTATCAGCTCGAAACTAAAGTATGGGTTCATAAAAACTCCTGAATGATTACCGGAAATTATCTTAAGCAAAAAACAGCGATACGCATGGCATTATACCGCGCACCGCATTTTTTATCATTATAAGGTTTTATTGCAAAATGTCAAATGCTTCCGCCACTTCGGATACTACTGGGCAATATAGGCAAAAGTATAGTAAAAATCAGGTCAATATTATCGGAACAGCTTGCATAGATGAGCGGAGGATAATATAATGGAAATAAGTTAGATGGAATTAACTTATTTGGAACGGTTTACCCCAATCCTTAATAATCGACTGCACTCTTTGGCAAAATACTGAACGGGCTTTTTCAACCGACAACACGCAAAAGGAGCGAAAAAAATGTATTCTAATATCGCCATAGAAAAGATCAAAGCAAGGGAGATTATGGACTCCCGCGGCAACCCCACCGTCGAGGTGGACGTGGTACTCGAGACGGGAGACGCAGGCAGGGCAGCTGTGCCCTCGGGCGCGTCCACAGGCGCATTCGAAGCGGTCGAGCTTCGGGACGGTGACAAATTGCGCTACGGGGGCAAGGGCGTGCTTAAGGCAGTCGCGAACGTCAACGATACCATCGCTCCCGCGCTAATGGGAGCCAACGTGTTTGAGCAGGCGGAGCTGGACAACCGCATGATAGCGCTGGACGGAACTGACAACAAGGGCAAGCTGGGCGCGAATGCGGTGCTGGGCGTTTCCCTCGCAGCCGCTAAGGCCGCGGCAAACTCGCTAGGGATGGGGCTGCACCGCTATATAGGCGGCGTAAACGCAGTTACGCTGCCCGTTCCCATGATGAACATCATCAACGGCGGACGCCACGCGGACAACGTCATCAACCTCCAAGAGTTCATGATAATGCCCACCGGCGCAAAGAGCTTTAACAGCGCCCTCGCCTCCTGCGCGGACGTTTACCGCACGCTTAAAAAAATACTCAGCGGCAAGGGCTATTCCACCGCAGTGGGTGACGAGGGCGGTTTCGCGCCCAACCTCAAGAGCGACGAAGAGGCGCTGCAGCTCATCACTGACGCGATAGACAAGGCGGGCTATGTGCCCGGCGAGCAGTTCCACATCGCCATGGACCCCGCGGCAACTGAGCTGTTTGAAACCGCAAAGGAAGCGGGACACCCCGGCAAATACCTGTTCTGGAAGACAGACATACTCAAATCCACGCAGGAGATGGTGGATTACTGGGAAATGCTCCTCGGGAAGTACCCCATAATTTCGCTTGAGGACGGACTTGCCGAAGAGGATTGGGACGGATGGAAGCTGCTCACCGACCGCTTGGGCGGCAAGCTGCAGCTCGTGGGGGACGATTTGTTCGTCACCAACACCCAGAGGTTGCAAAAGGGGCTGAACCTCGGTGTAGCTAACTCGATACTCATCAAGCTCAACCAGATTGGCACGCTTACGGAAACTCTGGACGCCATCTCCCTGGCGGGCAGTCGGGGTTACACCTCCGTCATTTCCCACCGCTCGGGCGAAACGGAAGACAGCACGATTGCGGACATCGCGGTCGCGGTGAATGCCGGGCAGATAAAGACAGGCGCACCCGCACGTTCCGACCGCGTTGCGAAGTACAACCAGCTGCTTCGCATAGAAGAAGAGTTGGGCGCGAGGGCGGTGTACCCCGGAATTGCCGCGCTGAGAAGGAAGTAAACACCCTATGTAACACAATGGGAGAGGGCATTGAGCCTTCTCCCATTTTAATCGCATTTTGAATGGATTTCATCCCATCAAAGCTGACCTATAAGCGCGGCGTAGAACCTTGCGCAATCCGCCGCCTTTTTTAGGGGTATGCGCTCGTTCGCGGCGTGGATGGTGGCGCGCTCTTCTTTGGTGAGCTTGATCGGGGAGAAGCGCATCACATTGTCGCATATTTCGCAAAAATGCCGGGAATCGCTGGCGGCGAGCATGACGTAGGGCGCGACTATAGCGTCGGGGTAGACGGCATTTATCGCGCGCTTCACCTTTGCCCACCCTTTGCCCTTCGTGTCCGCGTATGGCGTGGGGTTGCTTCCCTGCATGACTTCGACCTCGACGTCTTTGCCGCAGTACGTTCTGAAGTGCTCTGCCACCGAAGCGACGGTATCCCTGCCGGAAATGCGGCAGTTCGCCACAACGGAGGCGGACGCGGGCAGCACGTTGGGCGCGTTGCTCGCCGAAGCCATGGTGAATGCGGCGGTGGTTCTGCACATGGCGCTCAGCTCGCCGCCCGCCTTGGTGAATACCTTCTTCAACAGACCCGAGAACAGCCACATATTGCCGAATATCAGCCTGTATGCAAACGGGGCGCGGCGGTAGATGGTTTCGAACATCTCTATGGTTGGAGGCGGGAAGGACGCCTCCATCTGGTTGTTTTCTATCGCGGCGACCGATTGTGCTACCTTGCCCAAGGGGGTCGAGCGGGGCGGGGTCGACGCGTGACCGCCGGAGCTCCTGGCGGTCAGCATTATATTGCAAACGCCCTTCTCCCCCACGCCGATGAGGGCGCAGGGCTGTTCTACTCCGGGGAATGTTCCGCTGACCACCGCGCCGCCCTCGTCCACCACCAAGGAGGGCGAAACGCCGCGTTCCTTCAGCAAATTAACTATTGCCGGGGCATCGTGGGAAGTGCTTTCCTCGTCCCCCGCGAAGGAAAAATAAATGTCGTTCGCCGGCACAAAGCCCTTTGCCAACAGGCTTTCGGCGGCTTCAAGCACACCGCATAGCGTGACCTTCGTGTCGATAGTCCCCCTGCCCCACAATACGCCGTCCTCTATTATCCCGGCAAAGGAAGACTTATCCCAATCGCCTTCGTTGACGGGAACGACGTCGTAATGCGCCATAAGCACAGCCTCGTTCCCCTTTGAACTGCCTGCCCAGCGGTACAAAAGCCCATTCCTTGCCACGCGGGTAAGCTCGGTCTTTTCGTGGACGAGGGGATAGCGCTCCACAAGCAGCGCACGGAACTTTTCGAATTCAGCATCGTCCATTTGCGACTCATCGCAGCTTGAGATGGTCTTGCACTTGACCATTTCTGCGAGGGAGTCCGAAACGTGCTTTTCGTCTATCGAAGGGCTCTCCTGCGTTTTTTCGATTGCTTCCTGTGGGCGAAACAACGCGCCGCGCACCAGCACGGCGAGTATCAATAGCAACAAAATACCTGCTATTGCCAAGATTGCCACTTGCGAACCCCCCAAAGTTTTTACTAAGTATAAACCGCTTACATTTAATAATCAAGTGAGCATATATCTATAAATTCGCCTGAGAATACCGGAGTTGAAAAAAGGTAACCCTTTCAGATTACCTTTCAGACTGCTGAAAAACTCCATCCCCGGGGTTTCAGGGGTCGAAGCCCCTGAGCTTCAATCAAAACTGGCGACATGCGCGTCAGTTTTGCCGTACTATTTCGGTCATAAGTGACCGAAATTACCCTGAGCCGGAATCACAGATTCCGGCATTTCATCAAGGATTGATGTCGGCTTCGCCGACGACCTTGCGAAGCGAAAACCCATCGGCGAAAAAGGCCCGCAGGTCTTTTTTGACGCCCTGAAAGGTAACCCTTTCAGATTACCTTTTCCCGCAGCTTTCTTATGATTTTGTTTTCCAGCCTGCTGACCTGCACCTGGGACACCCCGAGTTTTTTGGCTATCTCGCTCTGGGTTTCGTCCCTGAAATAGCGCAGGAATATAATCTGGCGCTCCCGCGGCTCGAGCGTGCTCAACAGTTCCTTTAGGAGCAGTCTGTCGATAAGCTCGTCCTCCCTGTCCCCCTCGGAAACCTGGTCGATGAGGGGCGCGCTGTCTTCCTCGAAGGTAGGCTCGTGCAACGATATGCACGCTTTGGAGGCTTCCCGTGCTACCGCCACATCTTCGGCACTTTCGCCCACCGCTTCGGCTACCTCGTGGATTGTCGGTTCCCTGCCCAGCTTCGCCTTGAGGGTCTCCGTGGCCGCTACACTTCGCGCCGCAAGCTCTTTTAGGGAGCGGCTGACTTTTACCGCGCCGTCGTCCCGCAAAAAGCGCTTGATTTCTCCCGCTATCATGGGCACCGCGTAAGTGGAGAAGCGCACGTTGTACGAACTGTCGAAATGGTTGATCGCCTTAACCAGCCCCATACAGCCCACCTGGTACAAATCCTCGAACTCCACACCCCTGCCTACGAACTTGGAGACTATGGACTTAACGAGGGCAATGTTGCTTGTTACCAGCGTTTCCTGGGCTTCTTTATCCCCTTTATGGGCGAGTTTGACCAGCTTTTCGACTTCCTCCTGGGAGAGGATGGCGCTCAAGGGCGCTTGTTACCCTTCTTGACCGAGGTCTCGGCGGGGTATACCCTGACCCAGGTCTGAATTTCGGGGGTTTTGTCTTCCGAGTCGAACAATGCGTCCTCGGGCAGCAGCGAGTGCTCCGAGAATATCGCTTCCCAATTGTCTATGATGACCAGCTCTTCTCGTTTATTCGCGTTCGTCATTTTTGCCACCCACGCGCTTTGCCATAGTCACCCTGGTGCCCTTGCCCACTGTTGACTCGACGGTCAGCGAATCCATAAACGCCTCCATTACGGAGAATCCCATTCCAGAGCGTTCAAGTTCGGGAGCCGATGTAAAAAAGGGCTGCTTCGCCTGCTCGACGTCGGCAATCCCGCGCCCGGTATCCTCTATTACCACCGTCGCTACATTGTCTTTGAGAGTCATCGCCATCGTTATGTAGTTCGAAGGCGCATCGTCGCCGTAGGCGTGAACGACGCAGTTAGTCACCGCTTCGCTGACCGCGGTCTTGAGATCCGCAAGTTCAGCCATCGTCGGGTCTAGCTGCGCAAAAAAAGCGCTCGCGACAGCGCGCGCGAAGCTCTCGTTCCCCGAAAGCGCTAAAAAGCGCATGGTCATGCTGTTTTCCATATTTCCTCCTCCGGTCGCGCTCAATTTTTTTCGACAAGCTTGGCCATTCCGGCCATGCGCAATAACTTGTTTATCTGGTCGCTCGGGTTTTTAAGCACCATCGAACCCTTTTTCTCGCTCATCGTTCTGTATCTGCCCAGGAGCGCTCCGATGCCCGAGCTATCCATAAAAACTACCTTGGACATATCCACCACCAGCTTTTTGACCGCTTCATCCTCTGCACAAGCCTTTAGCTTGTCCTGCACAGCAGCCGCGCCGTGTTGGTCCAATTCGCCTGACAGCGACACGGTCATCGTGTCGCCTTTTCTTTTGCATGTCGCTCTCATCGTTTCCTCCTTGCCTTGTGTCGCAATCAATTTAATTCACCAATCGCTTTGTCGAATCCTATTGCGATATTCGCCAAGTTTTGGATAGTTTAAACCTTCTTTGTCGTTTTTGCCCCGCTGCTTAAAATATGCCGCCTATGGGCATGATTTATAACGGCTGTTGCCCGTTTTGGAGGTCATTTTGAGCGCAGGAAAAAAGGAAAGAACAACAAAAAAGCGCACCCCTGTTGGGAGTGCGCTAAAATGGATTGCGGCAATCGCGCTGCTTTTGACAACAGTGTTTTTGCTCGTGGGTGCCGTTTGGGTCATGGGGCTTTATGGCATGACTGAGCTGGACGTGGAAAAGATAACCTCCGCCAGCCAGACGCTATTCCTCTACGACGGGGAGGACGCGGTCATCGCCGGCGTACACGGCAGCGAGGACAGGACTAACGTGACTCTGCGGGACGTTCCGCTCTACGTGCGAAATGCTGTAATCGCGGTGGAGGACGTGCGCTTTTACAGCCACAACGGGGTTGATCTGCGCCGCATAGTGGGCGCGCTTATTGCGGACATAAAGGCGGGCAACCTCGACCAGGGCGCAAGCACCCTAACCCAGCAGCTAATAAAACTAAGCCACCTGACGAGCGAAAAGACATTCGCGAGGAAAATACAGGAAGCGATACTCGCCATACAGCTAGAGCAGAAGTTCTCCAAGGATGAAATACTCGAGATGTACCTCAACTACGTGTATTTCGGCGGCGGGGCTTATGGCATCGAGGCGGCTTCCCAGAGGTATTTTTCGAAGAACGTCTCCGATTTGACGCTCGCCGAGGGCGCGCTGCTCGCGGGGATAGTTAAATCCCCTTCGTATTACGCACCCCATCTAAACCCCGAGGCATCGGTATCGCGCAGGAATCTTATACTCGACCTAATGCATGAGAACAACTTTATCTCCAAGGAGGCCTGCGAGGCCGCCAAGGCTGAAGAACTCGTGCTCAACGAGAAAAAGGGCGGCATATATCCACACGGTTATTATGTAGAAACAGCCATGGACGAAGCCAAGAGCATACTCGATATAGACCAGGAGCGGCTGCTTTCCGGCGGGTACAGGATATACACTTACCTAGACACCAACCTTCAACAATCCTGCGAGGACATAATGGCGGACCCGTCGCTCTTCCCCGCGGATGCGGCGGACGGCGAACGCGTGGAGGGCGCCATCGTGACCATAGACCCGCGCTCTTTTGGCATAACCGCTATGGTGGGCGGACGCTCCTACGAAGTGCGTCGAGGGCTTAACAGAGCTACGGACATAAAGCGGCAGCCCGGCTCCGCCATAAAGCCGATTTTAGTGTACGCCCCCGCACTCGAGAATTACGGTTACACTGCCGCCTCCCTCCTGCTGGATGAAAAGACGGACTTCAACGGTTATTCCCCCAGGAATTCCGGCGACAAATACAGCGGCTACGTAACCATGAGGCAGGCGGTGACGCGCTCGCTCAACGTGCCTGCTGTGCGGTTGCTTTCGAACATCGGCGTTTATTCGGGGAAGAGCTTTGCCTCCAGGCTGGGCATAGTGTTCGACGAGCGCGATACAAGCCTTTCTCTCGCCCTCGGCGGATTCACCTATGGAGTATCGCCCAAGATGCTCTGCGGCGCATACGCAGCTTTCGCCTCGGGCGGAACGTACAGGGACTCCGCCTGCGTGCGCAAGATAACGGACAGCGAGGGCAACGTGCTCTACGAGCAAGTAAATATGGGGGAACGCGTTATGTCCGAGGACACGGCGTTCATCATGACGAGCATGCTGAACTCCTGCATCACTTCGGGGACAGGCAGGCGGCTGAATACGGGCATACCCCTTGCGGGCAAGACGGGCACCACAGGGCTTGCGGAGACCAACGGAAACAAGGACGCCTGGATGGCGGCGTACAACAACGAACTCGTCGCTACGGTATGGATAGGTTTCGACAGCACCGATTCGGAGCACAGCCTGCCCGAAGACGCGACGGGCGGCACATACCCCGCGGCGATACTCGCCCGCGTGTTCGATTCAAAATACCCAAACGGCGAAGGCGCGCCGGACTTTGAACAGCCGAAGAGCATCAACCGAGTGCGGCTGGACGCCGCCACACTCGAGGTCGAGCACAGGCTCACCCTGGCGAACGCCCTGACTCCCGCACAGGACGCCTTTTACGAGTACTTTTCCGGTTCCACCACGCCGACCCAAAGTACGGACTACTGGGTTGTGCCTTCGCCCCCCGGCGGGCTTACCGCTATCGCCGCCAGCGACGGAAAGCCTGTGCTCTCTTTTTCGCCTGTGGAAAAATTTATACTGTACAGGCTCTACCGCACTGATTCGAGCGGAGGAACTTCTATGCTGGGCGAATTTGCCGGGGATACCGGGGATATAACCTACAAAGACAAATCCGCCGAATACGAAACGTTATACGAATACTACGTGCTGCCCGTCCACCCGGAGTTGACCGTCGTGGGCGAGGAGGTCACGGGCCCCGCCACCGCGAGGTGCAGCTTCTACGTCGAAAGCCCCGCAAATGCGCAGAGCGTCGGCAGCACCGGCGACGAAAGGCTGGAGGACGTTCAGGATGATGTACAAGGCGAAACCGAAGACCCGGTGATATGGTATTCGGGGGAGTAGCGCTGCAAAGCGCCAAAAAGCATCCGATTCTTGATGAACGGATGCTTTTGCATATAGCGGCGGTTGACTTACGCCCTAGCCTTCGCCTTTTTGGGTATTTTCAAGAATGCGACCAGTATGAGAGTAATCACGCAACAGGCGGCGGCGAGCACGAAGGAATAGGTGTACGCCCCGGCGGACGACAGCGCGTTCGATACTATCTGGAACACCAGAGCGGAAACGCCGAAGCCCACCATCACGCAGCCGAAGTTGAAGCCGTTGTGCTTGGTGCCGAAAAGGTCAGCCGTCGTCGCCGCGTAGACGCTCGCCGAGCCGCCGAAGCAGAATGCGATGGCGGCGATGCATACGAGAAACATGACATCCTGCGCCCAAATCATGCCCAGCGCCGCGACAAATGTTATAGCGGCAAGCGCTATGATTGCCGCCTTCCTGCCGGCGTAATCGGAGAACCAGGACGACAGCAGCCGCCCACTCGCGCTGGCGATGCCTGTGAGCATTACGCCGAAGGACGCCGCGCTTTCCGAAAGACCGCGCTCCATTCCTAAAGAGACGAACAGCGGGTTGAGTATGAAGTACGCCGGCAACAAGAAGAACATAGAAAAAGCCAGCAGATAAAACTCTTTGGTCTTGAGCATTTCCGCGGTGGTGTACTGCTTTTGCCCACCCGCCGCAGCGCCCGCCTTGCCCGTCGCCTCGGGGTTGGAAAGGAAAAGTGAGCAGACCGAGCAGATAACAAGGAACAGAATCCCCAGGAACAGGAATGTTCCGGGCACCCCCCAGTTTGCGAGCAACAGCTTGGTAATGGGCGCAAACAGCACCAGCGAGAAGCCGAACGCGCTAACCATCATGCCCGTGGCTAGGCCGCGCTTGTCGGGGAACCATTTCTGCACTACGGCGACTGTTGCGGTGTAGACACAGCCTACGCCGAAGCCGCCCACTGCGCCATAGGTGACATAAATCAGCCAAGGGGCGGTCTTGGGGACGAAGGCGCTGAGTATCATACCCGCGCCGAGTAGTATGCTGCCCGCAAGGGCGACGGGCCTAGGGCTGTGCTTGTCCTGCACGCGCCCGCCTATGAGGATGCCCAGCACAAATGCCGCGAGCATTACGGAGGACGTTATTGCGGCGCCGGTATCGCTCCAGGCAAGGTGTTCGCTGACCGGTCCCTTGAACACGCTCCACATGTAGAGGATACCTGCGCAAACCTGCATAAGCATCCCCAAACCGAGTATAACGTACCTGTTTTTGACGGTTGTCTTCATCATGGTAAGCCTTCCCCCATCCTAATTAAATGAATAAATATAAGCCGGAAATCGTATATGGCGTTCACTATATATAAAACCCGATGACCTGTCAATCGCGCATTGCAAATAAAAAACCCCCGGCATTTAAGCGGGGGCTGAACGGGTAAATCAGCTACGGTGTGACCACGAAGGTCTCCGTCCTTTCTATGGCGCCATTGAGCAGTTCTTCATAATTCTCGAGCTTGGCTTCGCTCTTTTTGATGTTTTCGAGCTTGGGCTTGGTAACGGGGTGCTTGGGGGTGAATATCGTGCAGCAGTCCTCGTAGGGGAGTATCGAAGTTTCGTAAGTGCCTATGCGCTTAGCGTAATCCATTATTTCGACCTTGTCCATGCCAATACAGGGGCGGAATACAGGCATAGTCACGGCGTTGTCCGTCACCACCAGGCTTTCCATGGTCTGGCTTGCGACCTGCCCTATGGCTTCGCCCGTAACCAGCGCCTTGCAACCGTTCTTTGCGGCGATTCTCTCGGCGATTGCCATCATCGCCCGACGCAGCAGTATCGTGGTTTCGTTGTCCGGGCATTTTTCGTAAATAGCCATCTGAACGTCGGTAAAATGGACGACGTGCATGACTACGCTGCCGCCGTACCCCGCGAGCAGCTTTGCGAGGGCAATTACCTTGTCCTTTGCCCTCTCGCTGGTATACGGGAAGGAGTGAAAATGAATGCAGTGCAAGTCCACGCCGCGCTTCATCACCATGTATCCCGCGACCGGGCTGTCTATCCCGCCGGAAAGCAGCAGCGCGGCTCTCCCGTTGCTGCCTGCGGGCATGCCGCCCGCGCCCAGCACCTCGCCTGAATAAACGTAGGCGTGTTCGCGTATTTCCACCGAAAGGGGCACCTCGGGGGAATTGACATCCACCTTGAGGTTGGAGAACTCCTCGAGCAGTACGTGCCCGAGCTCCCTCGCTATGGTCATCGAGTCCATGGGGAAGGTTTTGTCCGCCCTTCGGGAAAACACCTTGAAGGTGCAGCTTCCCCCCCGAGAAACGAGTTCTTGTTTCATAAGTTCCTTTGCGGCTTCGCAAATAGCTTCCCAAGCCTTTTCGACCTCCCTCGCCCGGCTGACGGAGTGGAGTCCGAATATCTTTGCTATGCGGCTTACCGCTTCGTCCTCCCTGTCTTTGGGGTAACCGGACGCATAAAAGCGCCCCTGCCCCGAAGTGATAGTCGCTCCCATATCGGACAGGGCATGTTGTATGTCTTCTTTTAACAGCCGCATGAAATAGCTGCGGTTTTGCCCCTTAAGGTGCACCTCTCCGTATCTTATCAGCAGTACGTCGCGCATGTGTTTCCGCCATTTCTCCAGTTACTGGCTTGTGATTTCCGCCCGCACCCTTTATTTTTAATAGGTGTAAGCGGATTATTATTTATATATTATAGCGCAAGATACGCTATCTTCGCCTGAATCTTCTGAGCTCGCGCACGAGGGCTGCGGTGGTTTCCGCGGTTATCTGGATTTCCCTTTCGGTGTTATCCGCGCTGAAGCTGAAGCGAATCGCGCCTTCTGCCCGCTCGCCCTCGACGCCTATCGCCGCGAGCACCCTGTTCTTCCCCTTTTTGTGGGAGGAGCACGCCGAGCCTGTGCTAACCAGTATACCCTTGTTCTCTAAGGAATGCAGCAGCACTTCGCCGCGCACGCCAAGGAAGGAGATATTGAGTATGTGCGCGGCGCCCCTGTCCGGATGCGGACCGTTTACC
>ENA-UOOM01003031-UOOM01003031.1-fermentation-metagenome-genome-assembly--contig:-NODE-3031-length-12836-cov-4.159455_pt1 | contig 12836 bp, 12 predicted proteins | sample MGYA00245781_ERZ724031 | MGnify/ENA primary metagenome ERZ724031 (study PRJEB28704, sample SAMN03018317) | fermentation metagenome | biome: anthropogenic terrestrial biome; feature: soil; material... | reverse complement strand
TTCACAATGCCAAAAAGATGCATAATCTCTTTTTTATGCATTAAGAGGCGACGCACTCTCACCGGATCGCGGTTAAAAACGTTGCCATGTTCATAAGGACTGATGTGCATTCCATGGATGAGCAGTTCGCCATCTTCAATGGAGCACCAGGCATCTTTCAGATTGCATCTGCCATTACGCAGAGATTTCACTTCTGTCCCACACAACTCAATCCCCGCCTCATAGCTTTCATCCACAAAATAGTCATGGTACGCCTTTTTGTTGCGAGCAATGGTTTTTAAATTTTCCTTTTTCATGGCGTCCCCCTCATTTCTGTGGTTTTACTTTAATTCTAAAAGACTGCTTCTGAAAAAGCAGTCGATTTTACAGTTCGCTGCGCCCCTCTAATGCACGTAAAAGGGTCACTTCATCCGCGTATTCCAAATCACCGCCTACGGGAATCCCATAGGCAAGGCGTGTGACTTTTACCCCCAACGGTTTCAGCAGACGGGAAATATACATAGCTGTGGCTTCCCCTTCCACAGTCGGATTGGTAGCCATAATGACTTCTTTTACACTGCCGTTCTGCACACGGCTGAGCAATTCCTTTATGCACAGCTGATCCGGACCTATATCAGAAAGGGGGGAAATCGTACCGTGCAGAACATGGTAAGAACCGCAATATTCATTTGTGCGTTCCATTGCCGTCACATCACGCGGATCTTCCACAACACAGATGACAGACTTATCCCGATTATCATCGCGGCAGATGGGGCAGAGTTCCTGATCTGTCAAGTTACAGCATATTTTACAGTAGTGAATTTTTTGATGTGCTTCTAAAAGCGAGCTTGCAAATGCCTGCACTTGCTCCTTGGACATGTTCAGCACATGATAGGCCAAACGCTCGGCACTTTTGTGTCCGATTCCCGGCAGCTGTTCGAACTGTTCCACCAGACGGGCAAGCGGTGCTACCTGATATCCTGCCATTCTCAGAACAGTCCCGGAACATTCAGGCCGCCGGAGAGGGCTTCCATCTGCTGGCTCTTATCATCTGCAGCCGCCCGGAGTGCCTCATTAACCGCGCCCATCACAAGGTCTGAAAGCATCTCAATGTCATCCGGATCCACAACTTCCGGTTTGATTTCAATGCTCTTAATTTCCATTTTGCCAAGGACAGTGGCCTTTACAGCATCCCCGCCGGAAGTCGCGGTATATTCTTTTTCATCCAGTTCTTTCGAAAGCGCATCCATATTTTCCTGCAGTTTCTGCGCCTGTTTTGCAATTTGCTGAAGATTCTGCGGACCTCTGCTCTGCGGAACTCTTGCTTTCATAATAATATATCCCTCCGAATTTGACACTCTTGATACATGCATGAAGTGCATGCTGTTTCTCAATCATATACATTTCTCTACAAAAGGTCAAGCAAAATTTGCAGTCTGCCATTAACCTTTTATGACATCAATTCCTTGTTGTTCCGCGCGTTCTGCCAATGCCTGCAAAGGGTCCTGCTTCTTTTCTTCGACTGGCCGGTAAGGCCCCAGCTTATAAACTTTTCCCGTCACATGCTGAATCGCATGGCGCATACTGTTCCGCTGGGATGGTTCCCGCAGAAGACTGAAAGCCATCTCATTCGTGGAATCAATAAGCACATAGCTGCCGCTGACAAAAGCTCTCGTGCCGCGGAATGCAGAGGCTATGGTGTGAGAATACTGCTGCAGTTCCTGAAGAATCTCCGGCCACTCCTCCAGTGGGACAGCATGTTCAGCAAGCTCTGCGGCTGATTTTACAGCAGCCGGAACCGCTGCAGCTTCCGAATTTTCGGGTACAGGCTGAACCGTTTCTGCTGCTTTATTTGCGGCTGGGGAATCCTCCTCCACGTCCACTGGCTTAGCCGGCGGTGTTTCAGGCGGGATTGATTTTTGCGGAACCATAACAGACTTTGTCCCCTGATTGGAAACCATCGCTGCTTGCGAAGTGCATTTTTCCAGTGCTTCAATCCGCCGGACAAGAGCCGCTTTACTGTCGTCTAATTCTGGACAGCAGAGACGCAGAAATGCCATTTCTATCTCTGTGCGCCTATCCACGCCTCTATACATCCGTTCCAATGCATCCTGCATCGTATCCATTCCATGCAGGATTACAGGCATGGGCATCGTAAGCGCCTGTTTTTCCAACTGCTCATATTCACGATTTGTCACAGCAACCAGAGAACGTGCATCCCGCATCATTTTAATCAGCATCAAGGAACGCAAATGTGCAGAAAATTCTTCACATAAGCGGGCCATATCTTTTCCTGCCTTATGCATTTCATCAATGATCGATAATGCAGCGGCACTGTCCTGTTCCCTGACAGCATCTGCCAGCCGAAAAAGATGTTCCCGACTAACGAGTCCGGCCGCTTCATTCACGATTTCAACCGTGACCTGCTGGCTTCTGCCCAAGCACTGATCCAACAGGGAAAGTGCATCACGCAGAGCACCGTCTGCAAGCCGTGCCAACAGCATGGCCGCTTCCTCATCCAGCGATGCGCCCTCCTGCCCGGCAATGTACTGCAGGCGTGCAGCAATATCCTCCGGTGGAATACGCCGGAAATCAAAGCGCTGGCAGCGGGACAGAATCGTTGCCGGAAGTTTCTGCACTTCCGTCGTCGCTAAAATGAAAATGACATGAGACGGCGGCTCCTCCAGCGTTTTCAGCAAGGCGTTGAAAGCACCGGCCGAGAGCATATGCACTTCGTCAATAATATAGACACGGTATTTTGCAACTGCAGGTGTAAAGCTTGCTTCTTCCCGCAGCATACGGATACTGTCAACGCCATTATTACTGGCGGCGTCAATCTCGACAATATCCATCATGCTGCCGTCCCGTACCCCCCGGCAAATCTCACACTCACCGCAGGGATTGCCGTTCTGGAGATTCAGACAGTTTACGGCATTTGCCAGAATCTTGGCACATGTCGTCTTTCCGGTACCACGGCATCCCGTAAAGAGATAAGCATGCGCAATTCTGCCGGCTGTCAGCTCATTCTGCAGCGTCTTTGTGACCTGCGGCTGGCCAACGACATCAGAAAAAGTTCTGGGCCGCCATTTGCGGTAAAGCACCTGATACACAGAACAGACCTCCCTTCCGGCAGCATAATCTTCCTTGCCGAAAATTCTGTTTCCAAAATGCTAAAAACAGGCTGAACCTAACATATAAATGGAAATGGATAAAACAAAAGCAAGGCAGACGCTTTAGCGCTACCATACCGCCGGATATACAGATGGACAGACAAACCTGCATCGCACAGGGCCACTCCGCTTAATGCTGCTCGGTTCCCCGCCTGACATGATTCACGGCGCCCCGCCGCACAGAGCCCGCCCATCTGCATATCCCGCCGCACGGCTCCTGCCTTGCTTTTGTTTCCGGCATCACTCGTACGATTATCAGACACTGTAATAGTATAAACGTTTTTTCCCGAAAATGCAAGCATTTTTCAAAGCTAGGCCGAAGCCTTTTCGAAAGATACAATCTGTGCTATACTAGGTATTGAAAATTGCCGGCTCCTCCGGTATAAAGGAGTGTTTGCTATGCCTTTTGGAGAACACATTCTATCCTATAAAAGTCAAATACTGGACAGTTTGAAAACCATGATTTCCATTCCTTCCGTGGTCAGTGAAGCGCAGCCTGGGAAACCTTTTGGCAGCGAAAATGCCCACGCTCTGGAAACAATTCTAAAGATAGCGAAAAATCTCGGCTTAGAAACCAAAAACGTTGGGAACTACGCCGGTCATGCTGTCTATGGAAGCGGAAACGAATATGCAGATGTTTTATGTCACATTGATGTCGTTCCCGCCGGAGACGAATGGCAGACAGACCCGTTTACCACTGTGGAAAAAGGCGGCCTGCTTTATGGCCGCGGCACTGCAGATGACAAAGGTGCCGCTGTGGTTGCGCTCTACTGCTTAAAAGCATTGAAAGATGCCGGTCTAAAAACCAAGCGCCGTATTCGTGTCATCTTTGGCTGCGGAGAAGAAGTCGCCAGCAACGACATTGAGCAGTACTATGCTTCTGAACCAATGCCGGTCTTTGGCTTTACACCGGACAGCGATTACGGCATCTGCAACCGCGAAAAAGGAATCCTACGCCTTGACCTAACGGGCGGAGACACACCTTCCGCTGTGCGCCACTTCACTTCCGGAACAGTTGTGAATGCCGTCCCTGCAAAAGCAGAGGCGGTTGTGGTCTGTTCCGCAGAACAAGCTTCCGCTCTCATGCATCTTGCAGAATCCGACACAGCTTTCAGCTTCACAAAAACGCCGGACGGCTTGTGCATTAGCGCGCAGGGACGTTCTTCTCACGCCATGCAGCCGCAGGAAGGAATCAATGCTGCCGAAAAGCTCATTATGCTGCTTTCAAAAGTTCTGAATCGCAGGGAAATGGGTAACCTGCTTTGGTTCCTTGCCGAAAAGGTCAAAACAGAATACGACGGTAACCTGCTTGGCATAAAACAGAGCGACAAGCCTTCCGGTCCGCTGACTCTTAACCTCGGCTTGGTGCGTGCGGGAACTGACAGTACTTATGCAGGGCTGGATATCCGTTATCCGGTTACGGCAAACGGTGAAACGATTCTTGCGCAGGTACAGAAAGTCTGCACACCATATGAACTTCGCTGCAACCGGGCAAATGAAAGTCTGCCTCTCTATCTGCCGGAAGACAGTGAACTGATTCGCCTGCTGAAATCTTCCTATGCTACTGTGATGGGCAAAGAACCAAATGTGTATGCAACAGGCGGCGGCACTTATGCCCGTGAGCTGAAAGGCCGCGGTGTTGCCTTTGGTCCGTTCTTCCCTGATGAGCCAGACCGCCGTCTGCATAATTCAAATGAGAACATCGATCTTACACGTTTCATGCAGCATGCGCAAATCTGCCTGCAGGCTATGTATGATATGGCATTATACCCAAATGCAGAAAAGGCTTAAAAGTACTCTCCAAAAATACATGGATTATTAGGGACAGCTGTTTTGGCTGTCCCTATTTTGATTTTACCGAACACTTCCCATTACTTCAAGTTCATTCCTTGGAATTTTTAGGTAGCAATTTGATTTCTTATCCATAGTATGGAATAATGCCATCCTGCTTGGAGGGAAAATCTATGCAAAGCACATACCGGCACACGCGCCGCGCCTGTTACCTGGGATACCTGACACAGGGAATTGTCAACAGCCTGGCACCGTTGCTTTTTACCGTTTTTCAAACGGATTACCAAATTTCCTTTGCACAGCTTGGTCAGCTGATTCTGCTGAATTTTGGTACACAGCTGTGCATGGATTTTTTTTCTGTCTGTTTTGTTGACCGTATCGGAATCCGGCACTGCATCATCGGTTCCCATCTAACCGCAATGGTAGGACTCCTGCTAATGGGAATACTGCCAAATTTGATAGACCCCTTTACGGGACTGTCTATTGCAATGGTCTGCTGTGCAATGGGCAGCGGACTCATTGAAGACCTTGTCAGCCCGATTTTAGATTCCCTGCCTATTCCACAGAAAGCGTCGTCCATGAGTTTGCTCCATTCCTTTTGCTGCTGGGGTCAGGTCGCTGTTATTGCCTTAACAACACTTTCCCTGCATTATATCGGCAGTCAGCAGTGGTTCCTGTTACCCATACTTTGGGCATTGATTCCATTGATAAACCTCGTCCGCTTTTTACACGTTCCAATCCCGCCTGCTCTTCCTCCGGAAAAGAAAACGCCTGTCCGCAGTCTTCTGCATTCCCGGCTGTTTTTACTCTGTATGCTGATGGTTTTGTGTGCCGGAGCCAGTGACCTTACCATGAGTCAGTGGTCCTCCCTCTTTGCCGAACGCGGACTGGGGGTTGAAAAAGTCACAGGCGACCTGTTGGGACCATGTCTGTTTTCTGTACTAGAAGGTACCGGCCGATTGCTTTACGGTCTGTTCGGGAAAAAAATCAAGCTGCATACTGCGGTGCTTAGCTGCAGTGTTTTATGTGTCATTTGTTACTTGACCGCTTCCCTGTCCCCGTACCCCCTGCCCGCACTGCTCGGATGCGCATTATGCGGCTTTTCTGTCTCGCTTATGTGGCCTGGGCTTTACAGTTTGGCTGCACGTTCTTTCCCACATGGAGGTACCTCTATGTTCGGTCTGTTGGCTGTCTGCGGAGATATCGGGTGCTCTCTTGGTCCATGGCTGACCGGTCTTGCCGGCGCGGAAGATGCCGGATTAAAAAGAGGCCTGCTTCTGGCAGTCATTTTCCCAATCATCATGGTCGCTGGCATGCTCTGTTTCTGCCTGCGCGAACATCGACATTCCGACACAAAATCATCAAACCGATAAACTTTAGGTGAACTCCACTGAAAAAGTACCGCCGCATTGACAAACACCCGGCAGGAGTATATATTAATAATAATACTATTATCATGGTAGGATACGGGGGGGAGTTTATGCGCATATCAGCAAAGGGGCGTTACGCGATCGCTGCGCTTCTGCGCATGGCTCAGGCCGGAAAAGATACGGTCGTTAATATTACCCGTCTCTCAGAGGGATTGGGGATTTCCCGTATTTATTTAGAGCAGGTCTTTGCCCTGCTTAAACGTGCTCAGTTGGTCACTTCCATTCAGGGAGCACAGGGAGGCTACCAGCTGGCACATGCGCCTTCTCAAATCAGCATACTGGATATCTTACATGCAACCGACATTTCTCTATTTGAAAAGCCCGGGAAAACACTCAGTGAGGATGCGCAGGATGCTGAGGCAGCACTTGACCTAGTTTCCAACCGTTTGGAACAGGCAGTTGAACAATCGCTCTCTTCTCTTCATCTTTCTGATTTGATGGAAGAAGCAGCGCGAAGTCAAAATAATTATATGTTTTTTATTTAGCAGAATTTACCGCAGGTATTCAAGATACACTGCGGTATTTTTGAAATTCCGGGTTTTATCGTTAAGGATTATAAACATGCTTGACTATTTAGACTTGCATGTTATAATAAGGATATATTTCGATAAAAAATAACAAATCAGTAAAAAAATGGAGGCAATTAAGTCATGCGTTTTACTATTCCCAGAGACATTTATTATGGTCCAAATGCATTGGATGAGCTGAAGAAACTTTCCGGTAAAAAAGCTGTTGTTGTACTTGGCGGAGGCTCCATGAAACGTTTTGGCTTCCTTGACAAGGTCATAAACAACCTGCATGAGGCCGGCCTTGAAACATGCCTTATTGAGGGAGTCGAACCGGACCCTTCTGTCGAAACCGTCATGCGTGGTGCAAAAGTTATGCAGGACTTCCAGCCCGACTGAATTGTTGCCATCGGCGGCGGTTCCCCAATTGATGCCGCCAAAGCAATGTGGACATTTTATGAATATCCAGACACAAAATTTGAGGATCTGATTACGCCTTTCCATTTTCCAACTCTGCGTAAAAAGGCAAAATTTCTTGCCATTCCCTCCACTTCCGGTACAGCAACCGAAGTAACGGCTTTTTCAGTGATTACCGACTATAAGACCGGCATCAAATACCCGTTGGCTGATTTTAATATTACACCTGATGTGGCAGTCGTCGATCCGGCACTGGCACAAACCATGCCGCCAAAGCTGACCGCTTACACCGGCATGGATGCTCTGACACATGCAATTGAGGCCTACGTTTCTACAATGCATTCTCCGTTTACAGACCCTCTGGCACTGCAGGCAATTCAAATGGTATTTGAATACTTGCCTGCATCTTATAAAGGGGATAAAAGTGCGCGTGAACAAATGCACTATGCACAATGTCTGGCCGGAATGGCATTCTCCAATGCAATGCTCGGCATTGTCCACTCAATGGCGCATAAAACTGGAGCAGCTTATCAAAACGGCCACATTCCGCACGGGTGTGCTAATGCCATGTATCTGCCAAAAGTCATTCCCTACAATGCAAAAATTCCAGAAACACGCGAACGCTATGCCTCCATTGCCCGTGCTGTCGGTCTGACTGGAGATGAAGACAATTTGATACAAGCTCTGTGCAGGAAAATTGACATGTACAATGATTTGCTGGATATTCCCCATTCCATCAAGGACTATGGAGATGGGATGGTCCCTGAAAAGGAATTCCAAGAAAAGCTGCATAATATTGCTGCATTGGCAATCAGCGATGCTTGTACCGGTTCAAATCCGCGTCAGCCCAGTCAGGAAGAGATGGAAAAATTGCTGACTGCCTGCTATTATGATTTACCCGTTGATTTCTGAGCATGCAATCTGTTCTGTCGAAATGATTTTGTTGAGAATGAGCTGTTGCAGAATTGCACAGCTCATTTTTTATGCACATCTTCTTATGTTCTTATGTTATTTTAAAAACTGAGCTGTAAAAGATAAAAGAAACTATTTCTTTAAACTTACATTCCAAAATCTATTTACTTCAATGGAACTTTGGTTTATAATTATAAACTATAATTTATTATTATATTTTGGCTATTTTAAAGCTTTATTTCATTAAATATTTTAATTTTATATGATAAATGTAAAAAAATATATCTTCTGAATAAATTTTCTCATTTTCTGCATATTCCCGTGTGAAAGTATTGTGAATTTGCAGATGAGTTTTCAAATCGTTTGATTACAGGACCCAATATAAGAATGTAACTTAAAAGCAAAACACTGTAAAACGAAGTGATGAAATGGTAACTGACGGCTGTAATAAAATCAGTTCGGCCGAGGAAGCACAGTTAAACGGTTTCATGAACGCTGCTCCCTGTGGACTCTGCCAGCTTGCATATGATCCAGACTTAACAATTCTCTCTGCCAATAATTTATTTTATACAATGTTTCACTACACACCCGCACAGGCTGCCGCAGAAAAGTTTTCCAACCTACGGTCTGTCTTAAAACCAGATACCTTTCAGTCTTTGCAAAATGCTCTTTCCCAGGCAAAGGCAGAAAATCTTAGTTTCTTTGAAATGAAAATTGACGCTGTCTGCCGAAATGGCCAGACAAAATTCTTGCTGACACGATGCAGTCTGCAGCAGCCGTTTGATGGGCATATGCTGTGGGGATTCTTTGATATAACAAAGCAGCAAAAGCTGTTAGGACAGTTATATTTAGGGAAGAAACTCTGTCTGGCAGCCAGCCAGCAGCGAGAATTTTCGTTATCCTGTTACAACCTTCATACCCACACACTGGTATTTCCCTATGGGCAGAAAATCAGCCAACAGATTCCAAATGTCCTTCATCAGGTTCCAGAACGTATATCTGCCAGTAAACTGCTAACCGATTCCAACAAAAAAATCCTAAATGAATTTTTTGCTTCTATAAGCACTGGTGAACTAGCCGGCAGCTGTGTCATTGCCATACAGCTGTCTCAAGCTGAAACTCCCTCATGGTTTGAACTAAAATATACACTTGCGCCTGCCTCAGCATATACCGATGCTCATGCAATAATCACTTGCCAAAATATCACAGAGCAGCATGAAAAAGAAATCACCTATGAACAGTACCGCCAATGTTGTGAAGAAATGCAGAAAGGTCATTTGATTTATTTCGAATGTGATCTCATGAATAACCGAATCATTAAATTTAAATGTCAAAATTCCTCTTTACAGGCTTTAGCTTCAAGATGCCCTTATTATTCTGAATTTTGTAAAAATTTTTCTAATTCCATCTATTTAGAAGACCGCAGCCAATATTTGAACTGCTTTTCCCGCGGTGCCTTGATTAAAAGTTACCAGAACGGGCATTCCCATGTCACAGCAGAATACCGGTACACCTCGAAAAGCGGCAAGCTGATCTGGTATTCCAGCCATGCACAGTTAATTGAGGATTCATATTCCAAATCCTTAAAAGCATTTATAAGGGTCGCGGATATCAATTCACAAAAACAGTATCTTTTAAAATTGAAAAAAAATGCTCGTCAAGATCCCCTGACAAACTTGCTGAATCGGCGGGCATTGATTAAAAACATCCAACAGACGCTGCGATATTCACCTTACAACCAACACGCATTTATCATGATCGATGTGGATCATTTTAAGTATATTAATGATTCGTTTGGTCATCAATTCGGCGACCATGTTCTTCGGAACATCAGTACTGTTTTGCAGCGGAATATCGGTTCAAAAGATATTTGCGGCAGATTGGGCGGCGACGAGTTTGTCATTTTTTTGCACAGCATTTCTTCCATAAAATCACTTGCCAATCATATTGCCAGGCTTTCTTCCTGTATTCTTCAAAGATATAACAAGGATTTGACAGTCTCTGTCTGCATGGGAATTGCGATTGCGCCCAAAGATGGACGAAATTTTAATGAGCTCTATAAAACAGCCGACACAGCACTTTACCAAGCAAAACACAACGGGCCCAATCATTATGCGTTTTATCATAGTAATTAAAATGATAGAAGGATAGCTTGAAAAATCAGGAGGGTATTGAATGATCTATCAGAACTGGCAGGAACTTGAGTCTGCCTGTAAAAACTGCGAACAATGCGACTTAGCCCGCACGCGGACAAATCTGGTATTTGGAATTGGCAACCCTCATGCAGAAATTCTGTTCATTGGTGAAGGACCCGGTGAACAGGAAGACTTGAAAGGTGAACCATTTGTCGGCCGAAGCGGCCAGCTGCTGGATAAAATGCTGGATGCCATAGATTTAGACCGGCATCAGAATATTTATATTGCCAACATTGTAAAATGCCGACCTCCGAAGAATCGTGATCCGCTTCCGGAGGAACAAGAAAAATGTATTTCATGGCTGCGTGCTCAAACTGCACTGCTCCACCCAAAGATCATTGTCTGCCTCGGCCGCATAGCTGCCATGCGCATCATGGACCCAAAAATTAAAATTACCAGACAACACGGGCAGTGGATACAAAAAGGCAGTATCTGGATGATGGCCACTCTTCATCCCGCCGCCTTATTGCGTGATCCGCGCAAAAAGCCGGAAGCCTTTGAAGATTTTCTTGGACTTCGGGATAAGATTCAGGAACTTGATATTAACATTGGATTGTCGTAAACAACCAGATACTCCGTTTACTGAAAAGTTTCGATTGTTTTTTTACATAAAAAAGACTGCCACCAAAGCTCCACCTGCTACCAGAGCCGCACAAGCAATGGCTACTATACGAACAATGAATTTCCTTTTCTTTTCTGTCATAGGCCGGTCCTTTCTAAATAAACAGCTAATTCTTTTTGGTAGGATAAATACGATTATATTTTATAATAGTATCGACTTGCATGCAGAATGTCAACCTCCCTGCTAACTACCCAGCAGCAGAAAAGTTTACATAACTTGACAGCACATAGATGCCTCGTTAAAATAGATTATACTTGAGCGGTATAATTTAGTTTTAGGAAATAGAGGGAATCATATGACATTCACTCCAAACAGCAACAGGACGCGGCGCGAAGATCCGGCTGCCGGTTCCACCTATCGTCCGTACCGAGAAAACGGTTCAAGACCCTATAACAGGCCGAACTGCAGCACTGCTAATCACAATAACCGGAATATCTATTCTCATTCCAGCCACAGACAAGAGCCGATGGTAGACATCTCCTCCTACAGCAGCCGCAGACAGGCTGCCAATACCAAACGCACAGCGGCAGCCCGTCAGCGCCGTGTGGCTAACGCGCGCCGCAGACAAGAAGCACAGGTACGCTATCATGATGGGTTTGATCCGGATGATCGCGCGACTTCTGTTTCCCGTCAGCGTGCTGCCGCCGTTTCTGCACGCGGAGGCAATACTGGCATTCCCCGCCGACCGAAAAGGCATCATATCGTGCGCAATATCGTTTGTATTCTGCTGCTCCTTGCTATTCTCCTGTTTGCGTGGCTGACTGCTCTTTTTTCCGGTATGGACCGCACACATAACCCAACCAGTCAGAGTACCTATGCACGCACACCGGAACATTCCCCCGACTGGAGCATTAAATCCAGCCCTTGGGTAACAAACATCCTGCTGATTGGCATTGATCAGGATTCCGAAAACACCCACCGCAGCGACTCTATGATTCTGCTCTCCATTGACCGCAAGCATCAAAAGCTGAAAATGACCTCCTTTTTACGAGATACTTATGCAGAGATTCCGAATCACGGACGCCAGAAATTAAACTCCGCCTTTGCTTACGGCGGCCCTGCCATGACCATGCAGACATTGGAAAACAATTACCGCATCAAAATAGATCAATATATGGCAGTTAACTTTGACTCCTTTTCAACCATTATCAATGAAGTCGGTGGAATCGATGTTACACTCAATCAAGGGCTTTGTACACAGTTTAATGAAAATTTGGGAACGCATTTCACACCCGGTAAATATAAGCTGAAAGGAATACAGGCATTATACTATACCCGTATCCGCAACTACGGCAATGATTACGGACGTGCCCAGCGTCAGCGCGAAGTAATTGGCCAGATTATTAAAAAGATGGCAGCTTCCGGTCCCTTTAAATTAAATAGTGTTTTGAAAAAAATCATGCCGTTGATTTGGACAAACATTCCCGCGTCGCAGCTTTCTGCAATTTGCATGTTTAATGCACCTGCTGTATTCTTTAAACAGCAGACACAGCAAATTCCGGCAGACAACACCTTTCAGGGAGAAACACTGGACAGTGCCGGATGGGTGGAAGTCGCTGACATGGAGCAAAACTGTTCGCTGCTGCGGCAGTTTATCTATGAAGACAACAGTACAAACTGAAAGGTCTCACAACTTATGATTTCAATCGCTATGAGTTCTGCCAAGCAGGCCTGTAATGGGTCTGCTTTTTATTCCTGCTTTTCAGAATTGTAATTTTATGAAAATTCGTGTATAATAAAAAATAATATGTTCAAAAATTCGGAGGCAGAAACATGGAGAAAAAGACTTTTTACATCACAACGCCCATTTACTA
>ENA-UOOM01003030-UOOM01003030.1-fermentation-metagenome-genome-assembly--contig:-NODE-3030-length-12843-cov-11.332734_pt1 | contig 12843 bp, 9 predicted proteins | sample MGYA00245781_ERZ724031 | MGnify/ENA primary metagenome ERZ724031 (study PRJEB28704, sample SAMN03018317) | fermentation metagenome | biome: anthropogenic terrestrial biome; feature: soil; material... | reverse complement strand
GTTATAAATTTTGTATTTACGAAGGTTATAAAAAATATTGCGTAAATAACACGTTATGGGCAAGCAAAAGCAACCAATTACACAAAATAAACATCTGAAAAAAGAATTAAAATTGTAGACTATGAAAATCAAATTACTAAAAACTTATAATGTACTAATCGCAGGGATATTAGCCATATTGGGATTTGCAACAGCCTGTGATTCAAAAGATGAATACGGAACACCATCAGCGAAATTCATTGTAAATGGCAAAGTTACTTCGTCAGAGACAGAGCAAACTGTTGAAAATATTAGAGTAACTATGCAAGGTGATACGACTTATACTAATGCTGATGGAGAATATCAAGTTGTTGATAAATGGGGATTTCCAACAGACCAGACTTACAGTATTGAATTTCGCGACATTGATGGAGAAGTAAATGGAGAATTTAATGATTTGGATACAATTGTAGAATTCAAAGACCCCAAATTTTCTGATGGAGATGGCAACTGGTATAGCGGAGAAACAAGCAAAGAATTTGATGTAAAGTTGACACCTAAGAAATGACTGTAAGGAAAATATCGTTACGCAAGAAAATAGCACTAAATCTTTTTAAAAAGTACAAGGACAACGAGAGTAAAATTCACCAATTGAATTATATCCTTTGGGAATGTACTTTACGTTGCAATTTAAAGTGTATTCATTGTGGCAGTGATTGTAAAAAGGATGCTTCAATAAAGGATATGCCTGCCAAAGATTTTTTAAGAGCAATTGACGAAATAACAGATATTGTTAATCCAAACAAAACAATGATAGTGTTAACAGGTGGCGAAGCATTGTTAAGGAAAGATTTAGAACAAATAGGGACAAATTTATATAAAAGAGGTTTTCCATGGGGAATTGTATCAAATGGAATGCTATTAAATAAAAAAAGAATAGATTCTCTTTTATATTCTGGATTAAGAGCAATTACTGTAAGTCTTGACGGTTTAGAAGAAAGCCATAATTGGCTAAGAGGAACTTCTAAAAGCTTTTCTTTTGCTTTGAATGCAGTTCGTTTATTGCCAACAATACCCCAAATAAAATATGATGTCGTAACTTGTGTTAATCAACGAAATTTTAATGAACTAAATCAATTAAAAGAATTGCTGATTAATGCAGGGATTAAAGAATGGAGAATATTTACGATTTTTCCAATTGGCAGAGCTAAAGAACATAAGGAATTACAACTTGAACCAAGAAGCTTCAAAGAATTATTTGATTTTATTTCACAGACGAGAAAAGAAGGAAAAATAAAATTAAACTATGGTTGCGAGGGGTTTTTAGGCAATTATGAACAGAAGGTTCGAGATAACTTTTTTATTTGTCGTGCAGGGATTAATATTGCTTCAATATTGGCCGATGGCTCCATATCAGCTTGCCCAAATCTCAGAGAGAATTTCATTCAAGGAAATATTTACAAAGACAATTTCAGAGATGTATGGGAAAATAAGTACTCTGTTTTTCGTGATAAAAATTGGACTAAAACTGGAATATGTGCAGACTGTGAACATTACAAATATTGTGAGGGAAACGGAATGCATTTAAGGGATGAAAAAACAGGAGAATTATTATTTTGCCATTTAAAACGAATCGAAGAGGGTGAATCAATGCCAGCCCATAACACGCGGTCATAAAACATTGGGGGCGAAGTGGTTATTCGAGCCTCGGTTCTCGCATCAAAGTTCATTGTACCTTGATAGGAAAGTAGCTCCGAAATCCCCAACGTTTCATACCGCCACCGTTAGGGCACATTTTAAAAAAAACCAACAGACAATGAAACTAAAACGAATACGAATACGAAATTTTCGTTGCTATCAAGAAGAAATCAGCATCGATTTTAATGATATTACAGCATTAGTCGGCAGAAATGATGCAGGCAAATCTACTATCATGGATGCACTTGACATTTTTCTAAATGATTCAAATCCTGATAAAGATGATGCTTCAAAGAATGGGAATGGTGCAGACTTGACAATAATTGGAGAATTTGAATTAGTTTCAGACCAAGCAATAATTGATGACACAGTACCGACAAACTTGGCTGACGAATACTTATTGAATAATGAAGGGAGGCTCGAAATTCACAAAAAATACAGTGGTCAGCTTCAAAGTCCTAAATGCACAGATATTTCTGCATTTGCAAACCATCCATCAATAGAGAATGCGTCAGACCTACTTTTACTTAAAAGACCTCAATTACGAGCAAGAGCAAATCAATTAGGCGTAAACCTTGAAGGAGTAGACCAGAATATAAATATGCAGTTACGCTCTGCTATTCGCAACCATTTAGGAAACTTAAATCCTACTGAAAGACTAATTCCTTTAAATGAAGAAAATGGTAAAAAAGTTTGGGATTCATTAAAAACTCAACTTCCGGTATTTGCACTATTCAAATCGGATAGAGCAAGTACAGACCAAGACCCCGAAGCTCAAGACCCATTAAAATCAGCAGTAAAAGAAGCAATTAAAGCAAAAGAAGAAGAGTTAAATGCTATTTTCAATTACGTTGAAGAAGAAGTAAAAAAGATTGCAGATGCTACGCTTGAAAAACTAAGAGAAATGGACCCAAGTCTGGCAAGTGAATTAAATCCTCAATTTTCTAAACCTTCTTGGGCTAATCTTTTTAAAGCGAGTATCACAGGAGACGAAGGGATTCCCATTAATAAAAGAGGAAGTGGTGTCAAACGTTTGATATTACTGAATTTCTTCCGTGCAAAAGCAGAAAATCAGGCGACAGAGACTGGAAGAACAAATATAATTTATGGAATTGAAGAACCAGAAACAAGTCAACATCCAAACAATCAAAGATTACTATTAAAAGCGTTAACTGAGCTCAGCTTGGAACATCAAGTAATTATTAGCACCCATACTCCAATGCTTGCTCGTGGGCTTCCAGATGAATGTTTAAGGTATATTCGAGTAAATGAAGATAGCACACGTACAATTTTAAACGGAGGTGCTGAAAATAACGCAGTTTTTGCAAAATCATTAGGCGTGTTGCCAGACAATTCTGTAAAACTTTTTATTGGCGTTGAAGGGAAAAATGATATCATTTTCCTACATAACTTTTCTAAAAAACTTGCATCAGATGGTTTGGGAGTGCCTGATTTAGAAAAGCTAGAACTTGATGGAAAAATTTTATTCTTTCCTTTAGGTGGTTCAACTTTAGCACTCTGGACATCAAGACTTGAAGCACTTAATCGTCCAGAGTTCCATCTTTATGACAGAGATAATGCCCCACCTGCACAAGCAGCATATCAAGCTCAAATAGATGAAGTCAATGCGAGAGAAAATTGCAGCGCTCGTTGCACGAATAAAAAAGAATTAGAAAATTATATTCATAAAACTGCAATTGAACAAGCTTACTCGGCAAATGGGACTGTAATTGCAATTCCAAATAATTTTCAGCCATTTGACGATGTCCCTGTTGAAGTTGCTCAAATAGTTCACTCTGTATCAGGAAGCCCGCACTCTTGGGAGGATTTAGACGAAGAAAAACGAAAAGAAAAAGAATCAAAAGCAAAAAGAGTTATAAATGGCTCAGCAACTAAACTTATGACAAATGAGCTTTTAACCGAAATTGACCCTGGTGGAGAATTAATTGGTTGGCTATATGAAATTCAAGAAATAGTAAATCATGATTAAAAAAACGTGCCCTAACAATCTGTATATGTCATAGCCGGTTTTTGTGGGTAATTGTAGGTTCATTGCCCGCTTCTAATTCGTCTCGGTTTGACAGGAATGTAGCCCGCAGTCGGCTACGCCACATACAGGTAACCGTTGTAGGGCATTTAAAAAACAACCATGCTAACAGATAGATTCCATCAAATAAGAAAAGAAGAATTAGAAGACTTATTCTCAAAAAAGAATATATCTGTGGTTTGGCGTAAAATAGTTAGAGACCAATTAAGACGAGTAGATATTTTAGACTGTTTTGACTATTATGATTTTAACTATAACATTGATGAAAGAGCACAATTATTAAGAACAGTTATTTTAAATGGTAATTATCAACCATCTCAACCTTTAATTTATAGAATTGAAAAGAAGTTTGGAATTTGTAGGCATTTAGTTATTCCACACCCAATTGATGCTTTAGTTCTGCAAGTAATTACAGAGAATATTAGCAAACAGATATTGGATAATCAACCTTCTGATAACGCCTATTATTCAAGAGATAAGCATAATCTTAGGAAACCCCATGAAATAGATGAATACGGTTTTCATTGGAGAAAACTTTGGAAGCAAATGCAGAAACAGATTTATCAATTTAAAGAAGATAAAGAATTGATAATTGTTACTGATTTATCAAATTACTATGACTCAATCTATATGCCTGAATTGAGGAAAGTAATCTCAGGATTTATAGATAAAAAAGAGAGTGTTTTGGATATTCTATTCAAAATATTGGAAAAAATATCTTGGCTTCCTGACTATTTACCGTATACAGGTAGAGGATTGCCAACTACCAATTTAGAGGGTGTTAGATTATTGGCTCATTCTTTCGTTTTCGAAATTGACGAGGTTTTAAAAAATAAATCAAATGAGAGTTTTACTCGTTGGATGGACGATATAATAATTGGAGTTAATAGCAGAGATGAAGCAGTTAACGTTCTTAGCTCAACATCTGATATGCTTAAGAGTCGAGGACTTGCACTGAATTTGAAGAAAACCAACATTTATAATTCAAAGGATGCTGAATTTCATTTTTTAATTGACGAGAACCAATATTTAGACAGTATAGATTTTGACCATCATATTAAAAATGGGATAAGAAAAATTAGCGCTGAATTATTAGGTAGATTAACAAAGCATCTTAAGAATAATTTGGAAGCAAAATACTCTGAGAAAATCACTAAAAGGTACATAACTTCATTTGCACGGTTAAAATCAAATCAACTTCTAAAAAGAATACCGACTCTTTTCAATGAGTTTCCTGGAGTTAGACAAAATTTGCTTTACTACCTTTCTGCTTTGGGGTATTCAAAACGTACATCGGAAATCGTACTTGGAATACTTGATAAACTTAAACTACATGATGACATTTCACTTTTTAATGTTTGTAAACTTGTTACAGATTGGGAAGTCCCACTGACCAATGAAGCCGAAACATTTGTTATAACGTTTATTGACAAAGTAAAATCATTTAGCATTCAACGGAAAAAACCTTTTGACTTTTATTGTCTTGTTTGGGTAAAAACAAAATATGAGCATCCTGATGAATTGATAAAATTTATCGACGATTACGATTACATATGGAAAACTCACCCTTTCTTAAGAAGACAAGTCACTTCAATAATGGGGAGAGTCCTTAATTATCGCAAAGAAAGAATAACTAAATTTCTTCAAAGTCAGATTGCAACATCAGAACCACAAGTTGTATCCGTTGCAAATTCAATATTATCTTTCTCTGAACTAACTGTAATTGAGCAAAAAGTTAAAATGTATCTTTTCCCACAGACTAAATACAAAATATATCCGTATCAGAAATTTTTGGTTCTTTGCTCATTTTTAAATTCAGAAACGTTTAGAAAAGATGAGGATTTCAAGAAAAAGACACTTGAAAATATTAGCGACCCATATTATTTAAAATGGTTGGATTATCAATACAATATAAGATAAAAACGCCCTACAACAATGTATATACAAAATAGGCGAGATAGTAGTAAATTCAAGGGTTGTAGCCCGCTTCAACTTCATCTCGGTTTGATAAGTTTGAAGGCCGCAATCGCCTACTTTGCATATACTAAACGTTGTAAGCAAGCCTAAAGAACGACCGTACTCCGAAAAAACAGACCTCTGAAAAATCGAAATTTGACATCTTGACAAGAACATACGGACTGACTTTGGAGACACACAGACCGACCCGAATGTTTAAAAAATTTTTCCCACCGCACATTTTAAAAAAATAATTTTATGCCTGCCCGCATTTTGCACATTTGGTTTTGCCCTGACACACAATATCATCCCTTCAGCAAAACCAAAAGAGCAAAATTTTCCTCTCGCACTTGTTTGTGTTATGAAAATAAATTGTATTTTTGACAAAACTGTCAAGGTGAAAATTTCAAGGCAATGAAAGAAACTTTTGAAGAATACATTCACAACTTGCGAGTTGAGCACGGCTTAACTTTGACAAAACTTGCTGCTGCACTTGATATTGACCAATCTACTCTTTCCAAGATTGAAAACAAAAAACGCAATGTACCAGAAGAAATTCTTCCAAAACTTGCCAAGGTTTTCAAACTGGACATTAAGCATCTTGAAAAAGAATTTTACAGCGAAAAAATAGCTGAAATGATTTATCGAGTTCCAGACTCAACAGAATTATTGACACTTGCAGAGGAGAAAGCGAAATACTACAGAGTATCAAAGGTTAAACAAGGAAATTTAAAATTTTAAAAAATGGCGAAATCAATAGAACAATATTTAAACAAGGTTATTCAAGGAGACTGCTTAGAGGTAATGAAAAAGATCCCAAGCAATTCAATTGATATGATTCTTTGTGATTTACCCTACGGAACCACTCAAAACAAATGGGATTCAGTAATTGACTTAGACCAACTTTGGAAGCATTATGAAAGAATCATCAAAGATGATGGAGCTATTGCCTTGACAGCGCAAGGTCTTTTTACAGCTAAGTTGATTATGAGTAACGAAAAATTATTCAAATACAAAATTGTTTGGATAAAATCTAAATCAACAAACTTCTTAAATGCAAAGAAACAACCACTCCGTAAACACGAAGATATATGCCTTTTCTACAAAAAACAACCGACATATAACCCTCAAATGACTAACGGAGAGGCTTATGACAAAGGAATCAGAAAAGACCAATACACAGGAAGTTATGGTGACTTTAAACCAAGACACGTAAAGAGTAATGGAGAAAGATACCCTAATGATGTTGTTTGTTACGAAGAACAGCCAATTGACGATTTTGTATATGTAAAAACAGCGGAATCAGAAGGTCCTGTATTACATCCGACACAAAAGCCAATTGAATTAGGTAGATACCTTATAAAAACATTCACAAAGCCAGGCGATATAGTGCTTGACAATGCTTGTGGCAGTGGTAGTTTCTTGCTATCTGCAATTCTTGAAAACAGACAATTTATTGGTATTGAAAAAAATGAAGACGTTTTACTTCATAAAGTAAAACCAGTTGATTACATAAAAATTTGCACCGACAGAATCCAAGAAACACTTAAGCGCAAGGAGATTGAGGAATCGACTTTGAGGTTGTTCAATGAGCCAATTGCTAAATATCATACACTTAATTATAAAAACGGAAAGGCAAAAGCAAGTCCAGCAATTTATTGATTGAATTACAAAATATGGCAAGAGTTACATACAACGAAAGAAGCTGGGCAATTGACGTAATAAGTGAAATCAACTTACACCTTGCAAATAAAAGTTGGCATTTCAAAAGTGCAGGAGGCGAAAGTACAATAAGCAACGAAAAGTCAAGTCTATTTCCTGATGTTTTAATTTTCAAAGACCAAGCAAGAAATATCATTTTGCAAGGTTGGGAGTTGAAAATGCCTGACACGCCAATTAATGACGCTGAATTAATTAGTAATGCTATCAAGAAAGCTAAAATTTTACAAAGAGATAGCTTCATACTTTGGAATGTAAAGAGTGCCGTTCTTTACTCTAAACAAGGTGAGTCATTCTCAATTTTAAAAACTTGGAATGACGTTGACATCAACAATCGAACTGAGGTAAAACCAAAAGAAGCACTTTGGAAATCATTACTACATTCAATACTTACAGACTTAAACGGTTATTTTGAAACGGGAGAAATTTCAGATGAAGTTTCAGCCGAAATATTGGCAGTTGATGCAATAATAGATGTAGTTCTCGAAAACATACCCTCGACAGCGGAAAACCTAAGAACAAATTTTAGAAGAAATTCAAGACTTGAAGCTCAAATAAACAATTGGTGGTTATCCTCGGCAACTGAATATGGTTATAATCCAACAGCAGCAAAAGACGCTTCAAACAAACTACCTACTCTTTCAAAGGTGATTTTAACCGATTGGGTGTTTAAAATCATCTTCGCTAATGTTCTAAAAAGGCATTTTAACGAAGCGAGAGCAATAGAATCAATAAACAATGAAACTTCAATTGAGCAAGCAAAGGAAATAATTGCATCAATATCTGAGCATTGCAATTTCTGGAATATTTTCAGTGATAACCTTGCAATTGAGTTCATTTCAAATTCTGCTTGGAAACAGATTATCCAGTTAAATCAATTTCTTTCTTCAATCAACATTGCCGGAATTGAAATCGAAATTCTACATAATTTACTCCAATCTTCAATTGTATCTGCAAAACGAAAGGTTGCAGGACAATTTGCTACACCTAAAAAATTAGCAGATTTATTAGTGAGGCTTACCGTTGAAGACAAGGAAGGAGTTGTAATTGACCCTTGTTGCGGAACAGGAACAATTATCAACCAAGCATATTTGCTCAAAGAAGAATATGAATTTAACCAAGACGAAATAATCAACAGCATTTGGGCATCCGACAAACATTCTTTTCCTATTCAATTATCAACACTTACTTTGGCTAAGCCAAACAATATTGGCAAAGTTTTAAACATTTTCAGAGCGGACGTGATTGACTTGGAGGTCGGAGAAAACATTACTTTTAAAGACCCAAATAACGGAAATGATATTATTAAACAACTACCACCTATTGACTACGTAGTATCAAATCTGCCATTTATCAAAAGTAAAGAAATTCAAGTTTTAAACCCGAATATCACAGAAATAAACAATTTCATACACGAACAAGCAGAAACTACAACAACTCTCAGCGGAAAAAGTGACATTTTCGCATATATCCCATTCTATTTACATCAATTGCTCTCTGAAAATGGAAAAATTGGACTGATACTTTCTAATGCCTGGTTGGGAACTGATTACGGAGAAATTTTCTTAGAGCTAATTCAGAATTTCTATGACATTGAAACTGTTGTAATTTCAGGGAAAGGAAAATGGTTTGACAATGCAGACGTAGTAACTACTTTTCTGATTGCAAAAAAGCGAAATCCAAATACGCCAATAGACCAAAACAGAACAATTTCATTTTGCACCCTAAAAGAAAATATCAATGAAATACCTGACACTAAACAATTGAGCGAAAGTATTTTGTTGGAAACAGATAATGAATTTGTAGCCATTCAGAATTATTCAGTCAATGACATAGCTAATTTTGAAACAATTGGTGTCCCTTGGTGCGGTTACTTTGCAAATCTTAATTGGCTTGCGGAAGTTTCAGAAAAATTAATTGACTGTAATCAGTTTTTCAATTTTACTCGTGGTGAAAGAAGAGGTTGGAATGCTTTGTTTTATCCTGCATCTGGTCATAACATTGAAGCTGAATACATAAAACCAGTTCTGAAAAACCTAAGAGGAACAACTGGACTTTATTGCTCAGCAGATGCAGAGGCATTTTGTTGTTCAAGAAATATTGTAGAATTGGAGCAACTTAATCATTCAGGTGCCTTGCAATGGATTAGAAGTTTTGAAAACCAAAATAACAAAGAGGGTATTCCTCTAACAACTTCACTTAGAAGGGCAAATCATTTTTGGTATGAGATGAAGAGTGATAATATGGCTGACTTTGTAGCCAATGTAAACTATGACAGGTCTTTATTTATTGCTGAATGTACACCTCGTGTATTTATTGACCAAAGAATGATAGGGCTTTCCTTAAAAGAACCGTATCAAGAAGCAAACAGGGAATTACTACTTGCTTTAATGAATAGTATTCTAAGTATGTTCTTTATTGAAAGTTTTGGTTTTGGCAGAGGATTAGGGGCACTTGATTTGAGAGCAACAAAATTTGAACGAGATTTTAAACTTCTGAATTTCCAGCTTTTATATGACGAGCAAAAACAAAGTATTATCAATGCTTTTCAACCAATTGCCAATAGAAATAGATTGCCTTTAGAACAAGAAATTGAGCAAGCAGACAGAGTAAATTTTGAAAGAGTTCTTTTGGAAGCATTCGGAATTGATGAACATTTTGAAGCGATAAAATCATCTTTATTACATCTGTATAGGATTAGATTTGCTGTAAAGAGTTTTTGATTATGAAAAAAATTGACCTCCATACACATACAGTATCAACAGTAAGCGATTACGATTTTGAGTTTAGTCTTATAAAACTCAAAGAGTATGTTGAAAAACTTGAAATGGATGCATTAGCTATCACTAATCATAATACTTTCAATATGACCCAGTATTATGAAATAAAGAATGCTCTTTCAATACCAATTTTCCCAGGTATTGAAATTGATTTAGAGGGAGGCCATTTATTATTGATTACTGAAATAGATGACTTTGAAATTGTAGATTTTGATGAAAAATGCAAGAAGGTTAGCTCTTTGATAAGTAAATCCACAGACGATATAACACTTAATCAGTTCAATGAAATTTTTCCTGATTTACAAAAATACTTGCTCATTCCACACTATGATAAAAGCCCAGTTATTAAGCAGAGTGTTTTAAAATCACTACAACCTTATATAACTTCAGGTGAAGTTGCTAGTGTTTCAAAATTCAAAAGATTATTAAAAAATGACAACGACTTAGTACCTGTACTTTTTAGCGATATTCGTTTTCATAACCATTTAAAAGATTTTCCTACAAGACACACATTTGTTGATTTAAAAGAAATTACTTTAAGTGGAATAAAATCTTGCCTTACTGATAAAAGTCGAATTTCACTATCCAGAGATAGTGGCAATGATTTCTTTCAAGCTACAGATGATGGCTTAATGCTATCTACAGGCTTAAATATTATTTTAGGAGAACGTTCGTCTGGCAAGACTGTTACTCTTGATAAAATTGCAGCTTCTTCGGGTAATGCAAAATATATAAAGCAATTTTCTTTACTTCAAAATGATGAAGAAAGATTTAATGATACCAATAAATCACGAGTAAGTTTGATTCATAATAACTATTTGAATGAATTCAAAGAAGTTGTTGAGGACATTGTTAATATTGACATTGAACAAAATCACATTGAGATTGAAAACTATCTTACTTCGTTGAAAAAATTTGCAACCGAGAGTGAGAAAAAGGATTTATATTCAAAATGTAATCTTTTTAGTGAAGATTCTTTCCCTTTGAACGACACTTCAAATCTTGATAAAATTATTGAATCTGTAAAATCTCTTATTGATAATAATGAATATCAAGATATTATAACAAAGTATATTTCCATTGATAATCTCAAGAAATTAGCCATTGATTTAATCAATAAAGCTATTGAAACAAAAACAGAAAGTAATGAAAAGGCTTGGTTAAACGCTATAATTAACGATATAAAGAGAGAGTTAAGAATCAAAACTACTGGCACTTTCATTGAAGATTTAGACTTGTACAAAATTGCTCTTAATGAAATGAAAGTCCAAAAATTCAATGCTGTTTCTAATATGTTGAAAATTGACCGACAAATACACAAAGATGAGCTTGGAAAGTTTTCAATCATAACATCAACACACGCAATAACTTGTGCAGCTGATTTGGTAAAAATAGGTAGAGATAAAAAGACTTACAGTATAGCATTCTCACAGTACAATAGTCCATATGAGTATCTACTTAAACTTAAATCCATTGGTATTGAAGATGCAAACCTTTATAAATTTTTTATTGCAATTAAATCAAAAACCTTAAATAAAGACGGCTTTAAAGTTTCAGGTGGTGAACGTTCAGAATTTAACTTAATTCACGAGATTCAGGATGCTACGAAGTATGATCTTCTTTTAATAGATGAACCCGAATCATCTTTCGATAACTTATTTTTAAGAAAGGAGATTAATTCTATAATAAAAGATATGTCCAAATTAATGCCTGTAGTTGTAGTTACACATAATAGTACTGTAGGGGCTTCCATTAAACCAAATTTTATTGCAATTACACATAAAAGTTTAGAAGAAAACGATTTTGTCTATAGAGTCTTTACAGGATATCCATCTGATAAAGAACTTTCTAGTATTGATGGTAAAAAAATAAAAAACTTTGATGCTTTATTAAATTGTCTAGAAGCAGGTTTTGAAGCATACGTTGAACGAAAAAATCAAGCATATGAAATTCTTAAAAATTGAGAATAATAAAGGTCAATATCGTATTGATGAATCAAATGAAGATTGGTTAGAACTAGACCAAATAAGTAAGGAGCATTTACTTATTTTATTAAAGTTTGCGACTGAAAAAGAGTTTGAGATGGATGAATACAAAGATGAACTACTTCAAAATCCTGCTCATAATATAATTTACCGAAATATTTATGGGAAATTTGTCGAACTGCTTAACAATAAAACAAGATTTAAAGATAGTGTTGAATCAATGTACAGACCAGCAATTGAAAAATATAAAATTCAGGAGAAATAGCCAGCCCACAGGTGAAAGCACATTTGCAATTCTCACAAGCCAACGCACAGACCAAAAATTGCAAAAGAGCTTCCACCTTTGCCACCCGAAGAAAAAATTATTTTTTAAAATCTCTTCCCTCTACAATTTTTTAAACAGCCAACACACAATCTAAACAGACAGAAAACGAGAACAATAAAATGACAGCTAAATCAAATAAATACAGCGACTTGACAATGACGGTGGACAGAAGGCCAGCTTACAACATGCGTTTGGCGTCATGCGGGGTGAAGTGCTTAAATTCAAGTTCAGTTTTTCAAATCAACTTTAGTGCTGGGTTGACAGTTTTGTGCCCTGAAATCCCGCACGAACGCCAAGCGCCAAAACGTTAGTGGCAACCTTAAAAAAAGACACAACACTGAATAAATGACAAGA
>ENA-UOOM01003028-UOOM01003028.1-fermentation-metagenome-genome-assembly--contig:-NODE-3028-length-12848-cov-6.745955_pt1 | contig 12848 bp, 13 predicted proteins | sample MGYA00245781_ERZ724031 | MGnify/ENA primary metagenome ERZ724031 (study PRJEB28704, sample SAMN03018317) | fermentation metagenome | biome: anthropogenic terrestrial biome; feature: soil; material... | reverse complement strand
AAAAGGGGTTTGCCACGAAAAAAGAAGCGACACAGCATGAAGCGGAAATGAAAACCAAACTTGCTAACCCTGTATATTCCCCGGTCACTTCGCCCCAAAGCAAGCAGACCGTTAAGGAGTATTTAGAAGAATGGGTAGAAAATCATGGCAAGGCAAACTTGCGCCCCAGTACCTTTGCAAGTTATAAAAGTCATATTAGAAACCACATTCTTCCCTATGTGGGTCACGTTCCATTGCGGCAACTTTCCCCGGCTATGCTTGATAATATGTTTCAACAGCTTTTTGACAAAGGGCTATCCAATAGCACGGTACGGTATGCACAGCGTATTTTAAGCGTTGCAATGGAACACGCTCGCAAGTACCGATACATTGAAACCAATCCTGCCCGCGATATTATTACAAAGTTTGGAAAGCAGGGCAAGACCCCCGACCCGTACACCATAGAGCAAATGCAAAAGTTTATGGGAAATATTATAGGTACAGAGTGGGAAATGCCCGTTGTGCTTGCCGGATTGTACGGGCTGCGAATGAGTGAGATTATCGGGCTGCGGACAACCAACATAGACCTTGAAAAAATGCAATTTGGTGTTGTGGAGCAAATGCCGTTTAAGGTGCCACCCGGCACAAAGAAAATAACAGAAATGGCACCCACAAAATCAAATGACCGTTTACTACCTATAACCGAGGAAACTTTACCGTACTTTTTGCGGCAGCTTGATTTAATCGAGCGACAAAAGGATTTGCTTGCCGCAAGTGGCGGGGAATACTACGACAACAAGCTACTGATAGCAAAGCCGGACGGCTCCCCCCACAGGCGGGATAGAATGTCTGCAAACTTCGGTCAGCTTATCCGACACCTTGAAATGCCGCACATTCGTTTCCACGATTTACGTCACACGGCAGCGACCAATATGCACCAACTTACGGGCGACTTCTACACTGTGGGCGAAATATTGGGGCATACGCTAAAGGGGATTGGTATTTCTCTTGGTATCTCCACCAACCTTGAAGCGGTGACAGCGCAATATGTGGACGTGCGGCTTGAACGAAAAAAGACCGTACTTGAAACCTATCACAAGGCATTGCAACCGAAAAAAGCGGAGCAGCCCAAAGGTACAGCCGGGAAAAGTACACCCACAAAAGGCAAAAAGAAAAGCAGCGAAATGGAGCTATAACGACGTATCGTTTTATAGCTCCACACTGCTTTTTATATGTTTTTAAGGAATGTGGGCACCATTAGGGCACCATAGCATACATTGAGCCTGTATAATCTGCATAAAGCAATTTTAGCAGGGCACCACAAATCGGGGCACCACGGGCACCATTTTATGCTCACTGCAAAAATCGGGCACCATAAAAGATAAAGGAAAACCCGCACAGAACGTGTTCCTGTGCGGGTTTGTGGCGGAAGCGGTGGGATTCGAACCCACGTGCCCTTGCGGACAACTTGATTTCGAGTTATTTGAGGGCAAGTTTCGATGAGGATATCAAGGTAACTTTGAGTCACCATAGTATCGAGCAAACCCGCATAAATCAAGGCTTTTCGGGCGCAAACCATGAATTTACCGCACTTCAGCTCAACCCCCGAATTTAACGGTTTTCAGAGCAAAGTGTAGAAAAAACGTAGAAAAACAACCAGCGAAATAACCTTAAGATACTTTAGTTTCCTGGCATTTTTAAGAACATAGACCACAGCGCACCCTACCATTGACATTGATTAAAAGTGAATAGCGCAAAGCAGCAGAGCTGATATCTGTCTGCACCATCAATGCATTGGAGGGATGGACATGACAACTGACTATTCTCATCTTCTGGCTGAATACCCGGAAAAGATATGTCAAGACCAATTTTATAGGATTTGCAGAATAAGCAAACGAAAAGCCACATGGCTTTTAGAGAACGGATATATCCCCTGCGAGGATACAGGAAAAAAGACCCGTAGGTTCAAAATCCGAATAACGGATGTGATAGAATACCTTACCCGCTTAGAAAATTCTCCGGAGTCCCTGCTGACACCTCCCGGAATTTTTTCAAGCGGAATAAAATATAGACCCAAGCATCGGGCAGAGGTTCAAATAGATGCGGGTAAATATATGGAGATGCTAAAGAAAAAGTGGAGTAGCTTTCCGGATGCCCTTACCGTGGGCGATGTCATAAAAATGACGGGCTACTGCCAAACCGCAGTATCACAATGGATATCCAAAGAGAAATTATTCGGAGTGTGGTACTACAACAAATACTTGATACCAAAGGACTGCCTGATAGAATACATGGCAACTAAAGCTCACCGCATCACTCAGAAATCAAAGAAGCATATGGACTTGATACAACAGTATCAAGTTGAACAGACACCGACTGAATGTCGAAAAACCTCATAATAAATTATCCAGTTAAAGAGCCGGAGAATCGGAGTGCAGAATGCGCTTCAATTCTCCGGCTCTTTTTTGTTTTTCAGAAGGGAGGAAATCATGTTAGTGCATTACAAGAAAAATAAAAAACCAGCTTGTTATGATTCGGATGCCATCATAACAACGGGGAGAATACCGCCTGACGAGCGGCCTCACGGCCCGTTCAAGAGCTGTGGCAACTGCCCATATCCCTCGCATGGATTTATCTGTTACAGTTCCGAGGGTGACTGCCTAAGAACAGATATGCAGAGGATTCACAGTAGAAATAAGCAGAAAAAGGAGGAACTCACATGAGAGATCAACAAGAATTTCTGAAATTTATAAAAGAACAGTATCCGCCCGGCACCCGCATTCGTTTAACAGAAATGCAAGACCCCTATGCTCCTGTGCCGTCAGGCACGGAGGGAACAATTAACTTTATTGACGATGCAGGCCAGTTCCACATGAAATGGGATAACGGCCGATCCCTCGCTCTCGTCCCAGGCGTAGATAAGTTTACGGTTATCCCGCAGCCCCTCCAAACGCAAAAGCTGTATATGCCTCTGGCTGTGATGCAGTATGAGCGTGATGAATGGGGCTCTTTGGAGGAATACCCCTCGGAGCTCGACCAGGGCACGGTACTTTCCTATCACGGCCAAATCCTTGCCGCCATCCTCAAGGCGCGGATGCCGGAGGAAACGGAACACGGACTCATGAAATATTATCACGGGGATGACAGCGTAAGTCAGAAAGTGAAGTCCCTCTTTTTCACAGTGGAACAAGTTGGGAACAAGCTGATGGGTGTGGCTGAATGCCGGGTACAAGGGGATTTGAATGATGCAGAGCTGGAGCAGCTCAAAGATTATGTTTCCGGTCAGGCATCAGACGGTTTCGGTGAGGGCTTCGAGCAGCATCCGATTAAGATTGGCAGCGATGAACTATATGTCAGCCTTTGGACGGCGTCAAGGGACTGGAGCATAACGACAAAGGATGAATTAGAGGCTGCGAGCCAGCAGATGGGAGGAATGCAGCTTGGATAAACAATCAAGGAATAGGCTTCCCGAACAGTGCCTGTTCATGAATGTGAATGGCGAAATTATGCGCATTGAATATGGGAAACCAGGGTTCAGCCGCTCCGAACTCAGCACGGAGAATAGAAAGGCGAACCGGGTAATCGTCAACAGCTACAACGAGAGGCACGGCATTACAGCCGAGCAGATCAATACCATGCATCAAGGGGCGCTGTTTGGCTGGGATGTTCCCCAGCTTTCCCGACAAGAGCATTCCGCCATGAAAAGCGGCCGTATTTTTGAAGTGGAAATCAGCCGCCCCGGTTCATTCGGTGCGGAAACCTCCTCCACTCTCACGCTCCCTGCTGCACAATATGAAATATTGGATGCACTGGACAAGGCCCGTATTACCGATGAACGTGTCATCTATTCTGCGGAAATCATAGGCTGCGAGTTGGACTATCTGCCGCAGTTTATCGGCACGAATGCGAACCTATATGAGCTGAATCATTTGGCCGAGCGTTTGTCCTCACTAAACGAATGGGAGCTGGACTGTTTCGAGGGAATGGTCATGATGGATACCATCCGGACACAATACTCCCCCATCGCAATAGACCGCCTCATCAACATGACCCACAGCATGAAGGACTGCCATGTCGTCTATGAAGCCCATGACGACAGCACCCTTGGTAAATTTTATGCGGATAACGACTTTGTGCAGAAACTCGAAAATGTGCCGGATGAAATTTACGATTGCCTGGACTTCGGTAAAATTGGCAAAGAGATGCGCGAGGGCGAGGGTGGCGTATTCACTCCACATGGCTATGTGGTTCAAAATGGCGAGATTTCGCAGACCTACCACAGCGGTGATGCCGTCCCCTTGGAAAAACCGGATTATACCGTGCTGCTCCGAGTAATCAAAGGGTATTTTAACGACCCGCAATATGATAACGATCTGTTTGCTTTCCTGAAGCTCCCTGCGGATGATGAGATGCTCTCTCAAACCGTTGAAGCGGTGAAAGCAGCATCACCGGAGGAATGTGTATTCTCCGCTGCGGACTGTATGATACCCTCCCTTACTGAAAAAATCGGAGATGCCCTATATGAATCGGAGGGCGACAGATACGGCTTGGTCAATGAATTGGCACAGCAGCTCCGCCATATCAAAGAGGAAAATGCTGTCCTGACCTACAAAGCCATGCTGGAAACTGCACCTGCGGATATTTCGTTGGAGGATGCGCTTGATCTTGCTTTTCTGACGGAAGAATTTGAAATTTTGTCCGAAACTGCTTCTCCCACAGATTACGCTGAAAAGGAAGTTCAGAGGATGATGTCGTTTGAAAGTGACAATGGATTGGAGCAATTCTGCAACTTGGAAGGATATGGGCGGTATCTCATGGAGAAATACGGTATTGCCGAAACCCCCTATGGACTGCTTGAACAACAGAGCGGACGGACGGTGGAACAATGCCTTAACCGTCCCAGCCAGAGCCACGGCATAAAAATGAAATAGCTCAATCTTTGTCGATATTTGGTATAGCTATTTTGATAAGACTGTGGCATGGTGTTGTGCTTGAAGGAGGTGAGGCAGTTGGACGAAAAGCTCTTAGACTTACTGGATATGGCGCTTGCGGAGCGCTTTCAGCTATCGTATGCATCCATGCGTGAGGAAGAACCGCAAACCGAAAAGCTGATTTTACAACTTATTGAAATTAGCGAATCCATTCAGAACAGTTCTACAATCCGGCAGGAGGATAAAAAGCTGATTGACGAATATCTTTCTTTGAATACGGAAGTAGAGGCTAAGACTCAACAGTATTTATACATCCAGGGCGCCAAGGACTGCGTAGCAGTTTTAAGGGGGCTTGGCATAATTAAGTAGCACAGGCAACGATGTCTGTGCTTTTTTAGACCCCCAATATAGAAACAAGGCCGTTTCCCCGACAGGAAGCGGCCCTGTTTTTTTATGCCCTTTTTGCCTTGGCTTTCTTTCCGGGGAAACAACCGGAAAGGAGGCAATGATGCTCAAGGAGCAGCTTGCGGAGTATCTGCACCATTATCATTACGGCGCTGAAAATGCCGTCACAAGCAAAATGATGGAATACGCATTCCACGTTTCAGGCAAGGAACTGCGTGACTTTGTCAATGCTCTGCGCCGTGAGGGTATCCCCATTGCCAGTGATCAAAGCGGCTATTTCTACGCAAAGACTGAGGCTGAAGTGCGCCTGACCATCCGGCACATGAAAAGCCGTATCAGCGGAATCAACGCCGCCATCACCGGACTCAAGCGTTCCCTCACGGCTTTTGACGATACGCAGATACGCCTGCCGCTGGAGGGAGGTGATGACTCCTGAACAGCTTTATGTCTTGGATCGGCGGCAAGAAATCCCTGCGTGAGCTGATCGTCAGCCTGTTTCCCCTCTACTATGAAAGATACATCGAGGTATTCGGCGGGGGCGGCTGGATATTGTTTCACAAGTTCCCCGGCAATGACTTTGAGGTGTACAACGATTTTAATGGGCTATTGGTTAATCTTTACCGCTGTGTGCGGGATAAGCCGGAGGAACTCACGGATGCACTGCGTTATGTTCTCAATGCCCGTGCAGATTTTGACCTTGTCAAAAACACCCTTGCCCGTGACAGCCCTGCCTCGGATGTGCAGAAAGCCGCTTGGTTTTATCAGCTTATACGCTACAGCTACGCATCAGGGCTAACGAGCTACGGCAGCCAGCCCCATGATATGCGGTCCAATTTTCCGCTGATTGAGCAGGCCCACAGGCGGCTTGCCAAAGTGGTCGTTGAAAACAAGGACTTTGAAAAGCTGATTGGGCAGTATGATCGCCCCGTTAGCTTCTTCTATTGCGACCCGCCGTACTTTGAAACAGAGAACTACTACAAGAACGTAGGCGAGGATGGCTTCACGGAAAAAGACCATATTCGTCTGCGGGACGCACTGCTGCGGATCGAGGGCAAATTCCTGCTATCCTACAATGACTGCGAATTTATCCGGGAGCTATATGATGCACCGGGCATTCAAATCGACTCCTATACCCGAATCAACAATATCAAGCAGCGGTATGACAATGGGGCGCAGTTTCCTGAAATCCTCATTGCCAACTACGATATGCAAGAACGGACGAGGGAAGCCCCTGCACAGCTCAACTTATTTGACGATGGCGGGATTGAACTCTGATCGGAAGCTGAAACAAAATTCACCCCTTATCATAGGGTAAGCATTTTAAGGAGGAACAGACCATGAAAAATCATCAGAAGAAAACCGAAACCCTGCAAATCCCTCTTGTTATCCAACAGCGGTGCGGGTTTACCGATGCCGAAAGCCTTGCGGTGATGGCCGCCGATGGTGTATGCGTCATCCACAAGGGCGAGCTGACAGCACTGGAGCTTATCCATGTTATCACCGCACTCAGTGAGCTGGCAAGTGATATGACGATCCATCTTGCCAAAGCCTGCGGTCTCTGCAATAACTGCGGAGATGAAAATCCTGAAGCCGGTGCGGAATGCTGTTCTGCTAACAACCCCGCCGAGTGGGTGGCTAACTGCTCCCTCTGCCATGATCTGCTGGACGAGAGCCAAAACATCCACATTCCCGACTATCTGCTGGAGGAAGCGGGTATTTCCAAGGGAGCCAAGCTGGAAGCCTATACCGATGGGGACAGCAGTGAAATCACGGTGGTGGAGGCGGACATCCAGCAGGACATCAACGATGTGCCTCCCTGCATTCTTTCGATGCTGGCCCAAAGCGGCATCTGCCTTGCGGCACTGGATGAACTGATTATGCAGGAAAGCATCACCTATGGCAAATAATCCGTCTTCGCTCTCCAAGACACCGCTTGGGAGGTGAAAATATGCCGGGGATTTCCCTGAGAAACGGCCTCATTTCCTACTACGGAAACCCGGCCGGTTATACAGAAAAAGAAAATGCAGTTGTGGACAACATCTTTCAGAGCAATGAGCTGTCTGCTTGGTTGAAAAGTCGCTCCCTAACGCCGCAGTGGACGGATGGCGTAATGGAGCGGCTTCTTGCCGGGGAACGGCCGGGGGGAATCGAAACTGCCGCTCCGCTAAAAAATGTCCGCATCTGGCAGCTCAAGCCCGATGTGGATATCCACATGAAGTTTATTCCCTATGAGGAAATGGTGCGGAAGTTCGGAGAACCGTCTCCCAAAGATTACCGTATCGCATATGACGGCCAGCTTGACACCAATGATCCGGAAACCATCTACGAGCGGTACAGCATACGGCAGCCTCCCGGCTTTTCAGGGAATCCACTCTCCATGTCAGACATCATCGAGCTATACAACGCTGCCGGAAGCGAGTTCTACTATGCAGACCGCAAGGTATTCCGGCAGATCGAATTTGAATCACCCGAACCCATCCAAACCATGGGCATGGGCATGAGCATATAGGCAGCCTTGGGCTGTCTTTTCTTATGCCCCATCAATAGAACGGAGGAAAACAATATGGTTCATGTTATCAAAAAAGTGAAAGCCACGGTTTCTCATAAGCTGACGGCGGCAAAGGACACCGCCGCCAGACTTGCATTCCGTGGCAGGCGCATTCTCTCAGAGAGTGCCGGGGAGGGCTACATCGACACAGCCATTAAAATCCTGCTGGCCGTTGTGATTGGTGCCCTGCTCCTTGCAGGGCTCTACGCACTGTTTGGTGAAACCGTGCTGCCGACTCTGACTCAGCGTATCAAGGAGATGTTCAACTACGCCGGTTAAGAGTACCGGCAATTTTAAGAAGGAGGAAAAACCATGCCTAAGAATACAACACCGGCTGTCCCCAAGTACGATGTGAAAATCCATTCCATCCGCCCGGAGGGAAGCTGCAAGGCCACCGCCTCGGTTAACATCTACAGCGATTTTGCTGTGCGGGGCATCAAGATCATGGACGGCTCCAAGGGGCTGTTTGTCTCCATGCCCAGCTATAAAGCCGGAAACGGCGAGTACAAGGATATCTGCTTTCCTTGCACCAAAGAAGCCAAAGCGGAATTTGACAAGGCGGTCATCGGCGCCTACCAGCAGGCACTCACCCAGGGGCAGGCCGCCGCACAGAAACAGGAATCTCCCGAACCCCAGCAGGAGCAAAGCCAGCCTGTCATGGGTGGGATGTAGGAGGGTTTGCCGATGAAGGAGAAAATGAAAAGACCTCTCAGCATCCTCCTTGTGGTCTGCATGGTGATTGCCCTGCTTGCGGGCAGCGCCTATGCGGTAAACCGATATTTTGAGGATGCCAAAGGCCATTGGGCGGAGGAAGCCATCCAAATCCTCACGGATAAGGGTGTCATCAGCGGCTATCCCGATGGTCTCGCACACCCCGATGCAATCATTACAAGAGGCGAGTTTGCCGCCCTGATTGCCAGGACTATGGAACTGCCGGAACCGAATGAAAGTGAAGTCACCATTCGCTTTACCGACATTGCCGGCCACTGGTCGGAACAGTATGTAGAGGCGCTCATCATTGCAGGAATTATCCAAAAGGATGATTTCGGCACGAAGTTCCTGCCGGATGAGCCAATCACCCGCATGGAGATAATCCGAATGCTGGTGAGGGCTATCGGCAAGGGCGACCATGATGTGTCCTGCCCTTGCGTCACCGGGTTTTCCGATGACGATGGACTCGCTGATGGGGATAAAGCCTGTATCTGCACAGGCAAAAAGTATGGCATTGTAGATGGTTACCCGGACGGTACAGTAAAGCCGGACGGCAAAGCCACCCGTGCGGAAGCCTTTGAAATGCTGGTGGATACGGAGAAAGCAAAGGAACAAATCAAAAAAGAAGAACCTCCGAAGCCGCCCGTAACACCCAAGCCGGAGGATAAGCCTTCCGGTGGCGGCAGTTCTGGTGGTGGTGGTTCCTCCTATGTCCCCGCCCCTCAGTTCAGCTTTACATTGCCCAAAACCGCCTACACCGCCGATGAAATTGAGATTAAGCCGGAAAGCCGCTATGTGAGCGGAGTGACATGGACAATTCTTAAAAACGGACTGCCCGCCGAGCTTTCCGGGCTGATAGCGGGTGAGCTGACCGCTGCAGGCGGCAAGGTGAAATTCATGCAGACCGGCAGCATTACTCTCATTGCCATAGCAAAAAACAGCCGGGGCGCCACGGTGACCCATGAGCAGACGGTAAGCATCTATCCAGTGGTGACGGCGGCATTCACGCTCCCTGAAACCGCCCATACCGATACCGGCGTGCCAGTGGAGCTTACCACGGAGAATCTCGGCTCCAATTCTGTGGTGTGGTCCCTTCAAAAAGACGGAACCATTGCTGATATAGACGAAGCCCTTACCGGAGAGCTGACAGCTACAGGCGGCACAGTGCTGTTCAAGGATAAGGGCAGCTATACGCTGACCGCCTCCATTACAGACGAGCTGGGCAAAACGGTCACTGTCAAAGATGGTATCACTGTCTATCCGGTAGCGGAGGTGAATCTCACCCTGTCTGCAGTTTCCCATACCGATAAAACTGTTGCGCTAAAAACAGAAACAAAAGAAACAGATGGGCTCACGCTGGCCTACGCCCTGACCCGAAACGGAGAATCCGCTGATATCGGCACATGGATTGAAGGAGATCCCGACCATGGCAGCATCCGATTCAAGGAAAAAGGTGTCTATGTGCTGACCGCTTCCGTTACCGATGCAACCGGCAGAGTGTTTGCCGGTTGCGCAGGCATCACGGTCTACCCGGTGGGCTCGGCGGGATTCTACTTGCCCGAAGTCTTCCATACCGACAAAGCGGTTGTGGTGGAAGCGGTGTTCGGAGAGATCGGCAGCCATACCGCCAAATGGTCCCTGCTGCATGACGGCAAGGAGGTATCCCTCACCGATGCGGCAGAGGGTACGCTGGGTAACAACGGCGGCGAGCTGAAGTTCCGCTCCAAGGGCAGCTATATCCTGAAAGCGGAGTTCACCGATGATGGCGGCAGGAGCTACCGCTATGAGCAGGGCTTCAAGGTTTATCCCGTGCCCTCCATTACCTACGGCCTGCCAAAATACGCCCATACCGACACCGCTATCGTGGTCAAAACCAAAGCCAACCATCTGGACGGTCTCACCGTTGAATGGCTGGTGGATAACACATTCGGTTTCCAAGATTGGTCGACTTATGTGGACGGAAAGCTCTCGAATTACGGCGGTACCATCCGCTTCAAAAGAGCGGGCATCTATGAGCTGGTAGCGAGAATCACCGATGATACTGGCCGTGTCTTTCTGTACGAAAGCAAGGACAGGTGTGAGGTGCTTCCCGTACTGACTATCGGCTTTGAACTTCCTGCCTTTGCCTACACTGATACCGCTATTGACCTCAGAACCCATGGCAATAATAATGTTTTGCCTGTGGAGTGGTCCGTCAGCAAGGACGGCAAGAGCATTCCGCTCTCCGAGGCGTTTGACGGCAGCCTCACCCCCCAGGGCGGCAAGATTACCTTTAAGGGCGACGGCGAGTATGTTCTCACCGCAGCCATGACCGACTATCTGAAACGCAGTTATTCCCACAGCGAAAACATCCGCATCCTGCCGGTGGTGCAGTATGCTTTCACCATACCGCAGACTATTCACTATGGTACGGAGTTTGAGGTTGCCGCAAGGGATGTTCGACATATCGGCAGCTATGCCGTGGTCTGGACACTGCAAAAGGATGGCAACACCGCACAGTATCAGGGAACCCTGGGCAATGACGGCGGTAGAATTGTCATCCGTGACATCGGCACTTTTACGCTGACCGCTTCCATCACCGACAGTGCAGGACGTGTAACCTCCCATGTGGAGAGTATTACGGTAACCAATACAGCGCCGAATGCCCCTGTGGTAGATGCTGTTCCTACCCGCACCGCCAAGGATGGCAAGTTCCTTGTCAATATCACCGCCAATGCCACAGATCCCGATGGAGATGCGGTGACCTTGGAATATGAGGACACTGCGGCTGACGGCTACTATGCGCCGGGTACCCACACCATCCGTGTCAGGGCAATGGATATCGCCGGGGCTTACTCTCCCTGGACCGAGAAAACTTTCACCGTGACCAATGCCGCCCCCACTGTTACCCTGACAGCAGAGCCAACCCGCACCGTCAAGGACGGCAAGTTTTTTGTCAATATCAATGCGACAGCCGCCGATGCGGACGGCGATGCCACCACTCTGGAATGGGACAACAAGGCGGCTGACAACTACTATGCTTCAGGCACGCACACCATCCGCGTCCGTGCCAAAGATATTGCCGGAGCATATTCTCCTTGGGTATCAAAGACTTTCACCATCACCAGCTCCGCACCGACTGTAACCCTGACCGCAACCCCCACCCGAACAGCGAATAACGGCAAATTCCTTGTCAATATCAGCGCAACAGCCACTGACTTGGACGGCGATGCAACCACGCTGGAGTGGGAAAACAAGGCGTCTGACAACTACTATGCCGTTGGCACGCACACCATCCGTGTTCGCGCCAAAGATGCTACCGGGCTGTATTCGGAGTGGGTGTCCAGAACATTCAGCATCGTAAACTCCGCACCGACTGCGCCGGTCATTACCCGAACCCCAGGCGGCAACAGCGTAGCACCGGGAACGCCGGTCACCATCAAGGCAACCAGCTCCGACCCCGATGGCGATGCTGTCACCCTTGTCTGGGAGGGCCGAAATGCTGAAACACAGACCTATCCCCGTGGAAAAAATGTGGTCCGCGTCAAAGCGGTGGACTCCGTAGGCGCTGAATCGCCCTGGGCTGCCATCGTTTTCTTTGTGGCTGACTCAAACGGCGGCGGTGGGATGGTCTTAACAGGACCTGACTCCGTTATCATGGAAAACGGGCTCGAAGGCGCCACCATCACGGAATATACCTTTACGGTGCCGCCTGTAAGTGGTCACAGTGGCTCTGACTTTGGCAGAGTGCGTGGATACAACAGGCTGACCGGCCAGTGGGATCAGCTTGATTATGGTACCACCAGCAACGGCATCACCTTCACCCGCAGCCTTGGCGCCGGGGTGTACACAAGGCTGGAATTCTATTATTACACCAATCACGACTGTATGTATAACAAGAGCAACATCACGTATTCCGTAACCTATCATTTCGAGTAAGGAGGAAAATCCATGAAATCTCTCATTTGCAAGCTGAAGAACAAGGCTGCCACATCCGTAGTCAGAACCCGCAATACCCTTTCCGGAAACCGCGGGGAGGGCTACATTGATACGGCTATCAAAATCCTGCTGGCGGTTGTCATCGGCGCTCTGCTTCTGGCAGGGCTTTATGCCCTGTTTGGGGAAACGGTACTGCCGACCTTGACACAGAGAATCAAGGAAATGTTCAACTATGGAGGCTAATAGCATCGCACAGGCGGTGCTTTTTTCTTCTCTGCTTCTGGTGGCTTCTGTGTGGGACCTCCGCAAACGGATCATCCCGGACAGCATCTGCCTCCTGATTGCACTGACGGGGC
>ENA-UOOM01003027-UOOM01003027.1-fermentation-metagenome-genome-assembly--contig:-NODE-3027-length-12848-cov-36.343000_pt1 | contig 12848 bp, 18 predicted proteins | sample MGYA00245781_ERZ724031 | MGnify/ENA primary metagenome ERZ724031 (study PRJEB28704, sample SAMN03018317) | fermentation metagenome | biome: anthropogenic terrestrial biome; feature: soil... | reverse complement strand
TGAAACCGAATCTTCTCCTGGTCATTTGCACGGCCTCCTTTCATTTTAATACCTGTTTAGTATACCACCTTTGTCAGAAACAGGCAAGGAAGTTTGGAGTTAAGATGGTGTCAAGCCAGGCTTGTTGGCACAATAGTGATCCTTCACGAATTCGCCGTTGGCCCAAACCGACCGTTTCTAGCCTACCTGTTCCCAAGATGGGCTGCAATCAGTAGTGCATCTGACGGCTGGGTCTGTCCTAGTAAACGAGAATCAATTATCTTCTTTTAGGTCAACAATATCAACTAAATCACTCTCTAAATTGAGTATATCACTTCCGTTCATGTAGGCCACGAAGCCTAAATATTGAAACCCGTTGTTTTGAATATATTCGTACCGACTTATAAAATCTATAGCATCTGCGTTAGCCCATAAACCTGTGTTTACAAACAAATCAGTCTCTCTAGGATTCTCCAGTAGAAATTTAATTGAGTTATCGAATAACATTTCCCGCTCAAGTAAATCCATATTATATAAGTCCTTTTCCGAGAAAATGCTGTACTGGCTTAGATGATGGAAGGAAAGATTCCCTGCCATACCAAGACACACATCATCAGGATTGTCACTAGTTTGAATAGGAATCCATGAAATCCCGCATCGTTTTGGTCGAGATATATTATTGTCTAGAATCCAACCATACTTTTCTAAAAAAACCCTTCGCTCAATGGGTGTTTTAAACTTTACCCACACTATATATTGTAGATCACTAGATATAGAAGGCCAATAATTCTGGGTTTCGTCGGCAATAAAAATGCTTTGCGCACAAGTTAAGCCACCAATATGCAATTTGTCAGAGTAATTATCCAGAGTCACATTTCCGTACCTACAATTTATACTGCCGGTATTGACTGGTTCATATGGATTACGGAAATATGAGAATTTTAACAACCTCATATCTAGTTTATGATGGCTAACCGATGGTATAGGTTGATAAATTTGATCTAAATGACTCTCTGTAATAGTAGGCGCTCACAACTGATTTAAAATGTTAAATGTAGAAGAAGTCAAACCAAAGTCACGATACGGGTCATAAAACACTTTATCAACAATAAAGACTCCTATGCCGGCAACAAAACACACAATTAAAATCAGTAAAAGCGCTTTCTTGGCCATTTTCTAGCCCCCTTGAAGTCAACTATACACTATTCAATGCCCCAATGATTACTAAGAGTGTTATTGTTTGTTAATCGTCTATAATTCTGGGATATTCTTCCAGTTCCCTACAATAACTTTACCCTAACTTGAGTAAAAAATCAGCATTAATCTGACACACAAGTATGCTACTATAAGAAAAATGGAGAAAGGGGAAATTCAATGGAACCTAACATTACTGTCAATGTTCAAGCCCCTGCAGGTAAAGGAAGTTCATACTTTGATGGTGGATTACTATCATTAATAGGTTGGAAAATTCTCGGAGGACTAATTACAGTGCTTACTCTGGGCATCTGCTACCCCTGGGCCCTATGCATGGTTTATGGCTGGAAAATAAAGCATACCGTTATCGAAGGCAGGAGACAAAAATTCAGCGGCAGCACCATAGGCCTGTTTGGCAATTGGATAAAATGGCTCCTTCTTTGCATAATTACTCTTGGCATATACAGCTTTTGGCTTGGCATCGCCCTGGAAAAATGGAAGGTAAAACATACATCCTTTGCTTAAGAATCAGTCTTAATCTGGCATAGAATGCCAGATTACGTCCCTGGGGAAATACTATCTTCAGGTGATAGAAATGATATCTTCGACTTGGTTGAGGAGCTGACCTAGTTTTGCAGCAACAATGGCCTTGCTGAACTAGGCCTGCCAAAGTCAAAAGATCCCAATAGATACATCAATGTTGTAGCTTCCACACACTTTTACTTCCCACTCTAAATTCCGGTAACAACTCGAGTTTCCTTGTAGGTTTTGCATTAATGAGAACCGGGTTTGAATCTTACTTTGCATACCTATCATAGTTGATTTTGATATCGAGAATGGTTTCGGGGTCATCGACGCAGGGAATGCCAAGTTTTTCCCGATGCTTATAGGCCAACTTTAGGCAAGCAACGGCAGTTGTAGCTGTCCGATTGATGTTCAAATAACTAGATATCTCGTTTCTTGTAAATGGAATAGGCTTGGCATATATTGTCCCTTCCGCATTGGGTTTTCCCGCCTTATACTCCCCGAATATTTTATCAAAGGTGTTGGCCGAGTAAATACATGCTGTTAGGAAATCAAGTTTATAGTTTAGGGGGCAAGCGCCGTACCCCAGCAACCAAACAGCAATTTTTCCGTCTTCTTTGGCTTCTATTAACTCTGGAAAAGGGAATTCACTGTAGTCATATTTATCTTCCACTTTTAGGTTAATTTCCCTGTTTAGGAACTCTTCGACACTTTCTCTCATGATATTGCGCCATAGACTTAAGTCCAGTATTTCATCGCTATCCCTCGTCGCAGGTTGGAACTCTCCGGCGGGAAGAAGGCAAAGCAATCCCCCTGCAGCGGCGACCTTGTCAAGGTCACGCGACAGAAAGTAAAATTGTGCTGATTTCCTATCCTTACTAAGCCTAATGGAAAGGGTCTGTATGCCTGGGGTAAAAATGTGTTTTTTAAAGTCAAGGGTTTTGGGGAAATACTTTCGGTACTTAGAATTAGAATTGGATTTAACCTGTAACGCTTCCGTGAAAACCAGCGCTTCCCCAGTATTAAAATATTGGAAATAACTAGCCAGTGAAAAGGTCATTTTCAGACATTCCCCGTCTTGGTCAATTCTAATCAATCTGTAGCTTAAGCCATCATAAAATTTGTCAGGATCAGGCTTTTCTAACCACTGCACGGCCTTAGAATATGTTTTTTCTTTGTTTGGCCAAAACCTTCTAAACCTTTTGGTGTAAAAATCGATAATCTCTTGGCTTGAGTCGTCTGCAATTAATTCCAACTTTACGTTGTCTAATCGGATAGGTACCGGGAAGCAGTAATCGGCGGGGTACAACAATATGTTTTCTTCATCCAATGAATAGTGCTTGATGACCTTAGCAGTTAATTCGTGTCGGGAACACTTGATCTTCGCCCTGGCTTTAATAAACCTTTCTGTTTTTTTTTCTTCTATATCCCCCTTTATTCTGTTACAAAGAGCAACGATTCCACCCACTATGGATGCAGATAATGATACTTTGCCCAAAATGACCCACATAGAGATTTCACCCCCAATTTATTTTAGCCGAGTAAATTTTTCCCACCTTTTTAACTATTTTACCACTTCTTCACGGAGTTTCAACCCCCACAGCATTGCTTGATGGTGTTCGAATCCAAGAGGCACCGTCTCCGGATAAGTAGAGCTCTTGCAAGCGGTTCAGGTCATAGTGGGCCACTAGGTAGTCCCAGACTTCAAACCAGAATTCTTCAGGTTTCTTTTGGACGGTAGTAAAATATCTGGAATTGGCTAAATTACGACGTGGATGCTCGGCAACCTCTTCGTGAAACTAGTCTATACGGGCTTGGGCGCTGCGTCCCCCGACTTTTAGGTGGTCTTCATCGGCTTCCAGATTTAATTCGTCGACTCGGCGCTTTTCAGCCGGCTCTGCCAGGGGTTTAGCTTAAAAAGCTTTTACGCAATTGGGGCTGCTTACTTGCTTACTGTTAAGACCGAATTGTAGCCGCTGAGCTGGCGGGTGGCCTTTTCATAAGATATCTCGCCGCATGCCGCTGCCAGCTCCGCTTTCATGTTTAAACCTATCCTAGAATGAGGGGTAATCCCGGCTTTTTCGTCGGCTAAATAGCAGTATTCTTTGCTCTCTTTATGTTGGAAGTAACTTCTCGTGTAGGAAAGTAAACCAAAGGGGGTCAGTATCTCTTTGCTGTCATTTTTCCTTACTATTGTCCACGCTTGCTTCCTGGTTGAGCTATTACGCAGCTGTTGATCGAGGGATTCCAGGAGGTCTTTGAGCAGGTCAACTCCCAACTGGTCCAGCTCCTTCTTTAACTGGGCTTCAAAGTCCTGAAAACTGATGCCACACTCAAGAACTTCTAAAAATTTTTCCGAAACCGAAAGGATTTTTGCCTCTACTAAACGAATTACTTTCATGAGGAACCTCTGCCTCCTTGTGGGGTGTATTCATTCTGACGAATGTGAGGTCCCTCTTATATTCTTTGGAAGCATTATCCTTCCAAATTCTCTCGACTATCTCTTCGTCACCCTTTTCCCCATTCACTTATTAACTGCTGAAAACGAGGGAAATGACTATGCCGCCCGCTGCTACACAGTCTGACCCGGGCCAAGGCAATGCGTTAGTGTAAAATTATTACGGACTCTTGCGCATTGAAGAAGCTTTCCATGTCACTAAGAGCGACCTTGAGGCCCGCCCGGTTTACGTTTCCCGTCATGACCATATACAAGCACATTTCCTAATTTTCTTTGTGGCCTGATTGCTAGCTTTTGTCCTAGTGCCTAGGCAACAAATACAGCATCCCCAGAATTGTGGAAAGTCTGAATAAAGCATCTGGAAGCCGTCTCGAAGAAAATTGGTATGTATTTAACCATGCTGATGAGGCCATAACTGCCGAGTTGGGTGTTGATCTTAGCCGCAAATACCTCAGGTTAGGGGATAGAAAAATATTTTGGGAGCAACCAAAAAGCCTTCAATTTAGCAACAGAAAATAGTAATGCTAAAAAGGCCGCCAAGTCCTTGCTACTAAGGCTTTGGCGACCTAAATTATTTATGCTAACTGCAAAAGTTAAGACCTTTGCCAGAGACAGGCAAGCAATTATCGCCTTGTTAGAAATTTTCCTGTAGGAGATACTAAACCCGGGTGATGAAATGAATATTTTCAACTTAGTTGAGGATTTAGGTCCCCTGGAAAATGTGCGGGTTGTCCACCGGCAGCTGCGGGTACCCCGGGAAGAATATTATCAACATATAGCAGCCTGCGGGGACGATGTAGAGGAAAATGCCCAACTCTTTGTCCAGGAATATCTGAAACAGAGGGATGATAAATTGGGGATTGTGGGTATGGTTCGTAGCTTGGAGGAAGGGGATTGGGTGCTGCTAAATGCCACCCTCCGCTATCCCTTGGATCTCTGACCATGGCATGGTATATCCCTCATGGACAAGCTTTGTTATAACTATGCCTTGCAAGCTCTGCAATAGTCATAAGAGAAACTGATGACATTTATAACCTCCTTTGATGTATAATAGGTATGCTATTACTTCAAGGAGGCGGACTAATGAAACATAAATCAGTTATCTTTACAGGTATTGCAGTAGGAATTTTAGGCATTGCCCTGACGATTTGGGGCAACCCGGCAAATATGGGCTTTTGCATCGCCTGTTTTTTGCGGGACATTGCCGGTGGCCTGGGCATGCACAGAGCAGCCATTGTCCAGTACCTGCGCCCTGAAATCATCGGCTTAGGGCTGGGCGCCATGATTATTGCCTTGTTCACCGGTGAATTCAAGGTCCGGGGCGGCGCCAATCCTCTGCGCCGGCTTGTCCTGGGCTTTCTCATGATGGTTGGCGCTCTAGCTTTCCTTGGCTGCCCTCTGCGCATGATTCTGCGCCTGGCCGGCGGCGACCTTAACGCCCTCATCGGTCTCTTTGGCTTTATTGCCGGCATTCTTGTAGGCATTGCCGCCCTTAAATCTGGTTACAATCCCGGCAGGGCTGTCCCTCAGGCTAAAAGCACCGGCTTTGTCTATCCCGTGATTTTACTCGCTCTGCTGGCAGCAGTATTGCTGCGCCCAGACTTTATCTTCTTTAGTGAATCAGGACCGGGTTCCATGACTGCTCCCATTTTGGCCGCCTTGGCTGCGGGCTTGCTGGTGGGCGCATTTGCCCAGCGCTCCCGCCTGTGCATGGCCGGCGGCATTCGGGATACCTTTCTCATCAAAGATCCCCACTTGCTCTGGGGGTTCGTGGCAATCTTTGTCGCTACCCTGGTGGGCAATTTAATCCTGAACAAGTTCAATTTAGGCTTTGCCGGGCAGCCGGTAGCACATACCCAGCACCTGTGGAACTTCTTAGGGATGGCCGTGGTGGGAATTGCCGCAGTCCTGGCTGGCGGCTGTCCCCTGCGTCAGCTGATTCTGGCCGGCGAAGGCGATACCGACGCCGTTGTCACCGTCTTCGGCATGGTTGTTGGCGCTGCTTTTGCCCATAACTTCGGCTTGGCTGCATCTCCTGCTGGCCTGGGAATCAATGGCCGGGTAGCTGTGCTTGCATCTATTGTAGTCCTGGCTATAATCGGCTTTGGCCACCGCCTGGGCCGCAATAAGCAGTCTTAAGGAGGAAGCTTAAATGCATAAAATTGATGTCACCGGTCTCTCTTGTCCTCTCCCCGTCATCCAAGTCAAAAAAGAAATCGATGCCGGCAACCTTCCCCTGCAGGTTTCAGTCAGCGTCGGCGCTCCCAGAGAAAATGTCAAGCGCCTGGCTGAGAACAGCGGCCTAAGAGTTACCGAACAACCTGCCGGCGACGGCGTCTTTACCCTCGAGCTGACCAAAGCTTGAAAAGTATTTTAATTCTCTTTCCCTCGACCCATGATGCTCTAAGGGCTGAGAAATACTGGCCCAAATCGGGGTTTTCCGGCAAGCTCCGGCCCATTCCCCGCTCTTTAAGTTCCAGCTGCGGCCTGTGTCTGGCTACAGAGGTACCTCTTGACATTGACCCCATTCAGCTTCTAGAAAAGTACAATCTTGAGTGGGAGCAAATTGTCGAGGTGCAAGGGAAAGAATACAAATCAATTGCATCAAAATAAGATCCTAAAAGACGGTACTGGCAAGTGTCAGTACCGTCTTTTTCCTATTGTCGCCACTCACGAATTCTGACGGCGTTACTCTCACCGCCAATGACGTTGCAACTTGACCGTCATCACGCCGCAGAAGTGAGAGTTCAGCCGTCACTCTTATTTTGCCAAAAGAGCCCTACCCTGCGACCCCTCTGCCGGTCATAGTCAGCCAGCACCCTTGAGATGTGGGCCTCCTCAATGACCTCATGGTCCCTTTGCCCGGCATCATACAACGCCTGGTTGCAGAAATGGTTAATGAGGCGGGGAATCCCCTGGCTGGCCGCATGGACGCGGCTCACGGCGCTATCCGAAAATAACGGGGTGGCCATTCCCGCTGTCTGCATTTGGTGCCTTACATAAGCCTTGGTTTCATCCGCCGTCAGCCCGCTTAAATGGTATTGCAGAGAAATGCGCTGAGCAATAGCCTCATGCTTTTTAAGCCGGAAGATCCGTCTCAGTTCAGATTGGCCTACCAGGATCAGCGGAAACAGAGAACATGAATCCATCTGGTGGTTAACCAGAAACCGAAGCTCAACAAGCATAGCTTCGCTCATTTCCTGGGCTTCATCGGCAACGATGACCAGAGTCTTGTCCCCCTGTTCCTTACGGGTTGTTAAGACCTCGGCCCATAAGCGTTTAGCTTTCGCCAAACTATAGGGCGGAACCTCCCCTGCATGGCGCAGCAACTCACCGTAAAAGTCCCGGGGCTTCAAGCTGGATGAGGCAATATAAACGGGCTGGTAACGCATATTATCCAGTCCCTCTAGCAGGCAGCGAATGAGAGTAGACTTGCCGCTGCCTACTTCACCCGTGAGCAGTCCCAGGTAATTATTCTCCACCATGAGGTGCAGTCGGGCAATGGCTTCTCTGTGCCCAGCAGATTCAAACAGGGCGGAGGCAGAAATATGGCGGCTAAAGGCTTGTTCATCACAGTAAAATTGCTCAGGTATTCCCCAGCGCAAGATGGCTTTCTTCAGGCTGTCTTCTAAGCGAGGCAGCTTTTCATCCCAATAGAACTGAGCCTGTACCACATAACGGGAATAATCGTCCAGTATGGCAAATAACATTGCCTTCTTCTTGCGTTTGGGGTCTTAGGGGTCAGGAAGATATAGGGTATGTTGGAAGTCGGTTTGCCAGATTACATGGGCATCTTCCGCTTCAAAACGGCGGTAGCCTTCGGTTTTCACTAGCATTTCTTTGCGGGAGGCCCCTGCTAGACGCAGTTGTCTGGCTAAGGTGCTGTTGGCCAGACTGCCTCTATCACAATGCCGTTCTCCTCCAACATAAAGATGATCTGTCCCACACTGCGTTCGGGTCGTTCCCTGCGCAATTTAATTGCCTGTTGCAGCACTGGGGCTGGAATCGTGGTGCGGCCTTTGGAAGATTTGGCCTGAGGTTTCAGGGCATCATATCCGCCTTTCCTGTATAGTGACAAATACCGCTCCAACGTTCGTGTGCTAACTTTGTTTCGAGCGCTGCCTGGTATCTCGTAAATTTGGCTCGCAGTCTCTTCCAGGTAGGCCTTTAACTCCCCTGGCAAGAGGGGAGTCTGGCGGCAGACAATGGGTGCAATTAGCCCATAGCGAAACGCTGCCACCTGGTCGCTTAGTATACTTTTCATCCTAATCCACATCCTTTTCGGGGAAAACTCGGGGCACACACCCCTGTAAACCCGTTTTCCAACAAGGGGAGGCAAAAGAACATGGACAGGTTTTGTGGGAAGTTAGGCCCCGCCGTCACCGCCACTGGCGGAGAGAGGAAATTAAGCCATTGTAAGCAGCCTGCAGGCTTATCCGCCAATTGCAGCCGGGTCTGACCCCACACCCAGAACATCTACCCCCACAAGCTACTGGGAGCTTCACTTCCCCGCGGAAGCAGAAGATGCGGGAAGCGGGCCAGCACTGTCGGCCAGAAGTCTGGTTTAAGCTTATTCAGCAACTTCTGCCAATAATTCTTCCAGCGCCAGAGGGTCTTCTCGGAAAAAGCCAGTTGCGGAGACAGTTGCTCGGAAATTATTCTTAGGGCAACCCCCTTGCTGTGGCTTTGCACAACATGTTCTTGGACATCCAAGGCTGCAGTATGGTTGTGTCTTAAGAAAGATGGCAGGACGCTGCAGGTCTTGTCGCAGGCAGTGCATTTGAACCGGAAGATTTTAATCTCTAACAGTTCTTCCATGGTAAGCACACTGCGGGTAAAGCTGCCGTGCTTATGGAATTTGGCCTTGGACTGACAATGTTTACACCAGGTAGGCCGAAACTCCTCGGGGCAGCCATTTTCAACCATTTTCAAATAGTCCTTTACACAGGTATCCCATTTCATGTATCATAGTGTCACGGATACGCCTTAGGGCGTGTTTGGGGAAAGGGAAAACCTGTGCTGGCAAACTTGACAAGGTTTTCCCTTTTTATATTCCGTGAATCCTCCTTTATGTAAGATTGGCGGCTGGACTGGACAAGCCAACCACAAATCATTATGACATGTTGCCGCCAGGGAGGGCAAGGAAAAATCACACTTATTGCAGAAATTACAGCAACTGCCCAGGGAGTAGCCATATAGATCAGATTTGTAGTAACTCAATCCATATTTCCATCATGGCTATCATTCATTTTTTAAATATCAAAAGTAGTAAACAGTTACATATTACCTATACCCCCCATTAAATCTTGAGGAAGTAACCCCGATTCCCGGCTACTATGATTAGCACTTGAATCTTACTATAGTGCTTTCGATATGACTGTTCAAAAATCAAATAAAGGCTAAGATTTATGTTATCTAGCCATGTGAAAATACAAGGAAGTACCCAACTCAAGATCATTTTGAACCATGAGTCGGATACTAGGCCTACAATGCGTTTACCCTACAGTAAAAATGGGAATCCTGTTAGTATTTTGGACTTCCTTTCCAGTATGATTAACGACGTCGTTTTTTACCTTATTCTGGCAGTTCATAAAAGGGACTAACTATTTCGCATCAGATATTTACTTAACACTAAATAAATGACCCCTGTTAAAAAGATGATTACAACGTATTCTATTGCGATAACTCTCTTCCAAAAATAATCGAGTATAAGCAATGGAATTTGACAGACCAGCAAAACTGTTATTATGGTTGAAACTCTCTTTTTCAAAAAAACACTCCTTTAATTTATTAGTGTAACAAGTTATTCAAAGCATCGTCAACATATACCCTCTTTGGGGCCGTGAATATCAATACCCATGTAAAGGGGACTGGTTGGGATTTCTATTGTTATAGGGGGGGGGCGCCCTTGGAAGCAAAATCATGCTTACAAGGGCACAATGTCAATCAACGGCAAGTCGACATGCGCCTAAATTAGTGGAACGTTATTATCTAACCGAACAACATCTTCTTAGCCCTATTTTATTGTCGCCACGGAACCACAAGGTTTGTTAGCCAGGGTTTGTTAAATGAAACTCCATGATAATCATCATGAATAATTTTGATTACTGTGATTGAAACTGCTATTGATAGTCCTATTGCTGCAGCCACTATGGCTGTACAGCCTAAAGCTGCTGCAATTACTCCACCTGCTCCTCCAATAATACCATCGATGCTATATTGGAAGATTTTTTTCAGAGTAGTCCCAGATAATCTAACTTGATAACCCCACCAACAGATCGAAAGCCCATCTGTCCCTATTGCCCCGCCATCCATATACATCATCTCTTCTTGTTCAACATCGATGTAATTACTTGGTAACACCATTTCCATGATACCAATACCTCCTAAATATAATCTATATCAAGGTGTGCGCATCACCTTAATATCAGCGTGTCCGTAAATTAAGAAGATTCAAGAACCAGTCCATGTAAGACTCTTGATTATATACAACCCGGGCTTCAACAGGCATGGAGCGCAACAAAATGATTTCCTCACCGGATTTGCTTATTAGTGAGGTCTCATGCAGCCTAATCCTTGCTCTATAAAACACCTTCACTTCCCCAGAAGACTCATTTTGAAGTGTGCCGGGTTCGATAAATTCTAATACCCCGGAAAGAGTTCCAAATCTATAGGAATTAACGCCGATAATTGAGACCTTAACACTATTACCCACCCTAACACCGCTTCTATCGGAGGCGGGAATGTAGGCGTCAATATACAAACCTTGATCGGTTTGAGCAATTTCACCTAATATTTGATTTTGTTGTATAGCCATGCCCTCTGCCAGGGGCAGTAAATAGTGCAGCTCACCAGCTTGGGATGCCATAATAGTAAAGACTTGCATCTTGATTTGTTGACGCTGCTAGATTCGCTCGCAATTCTGCAATTTTAGATAATACCCCCGTCTGACTTTGCCCCAGCTCACCGAGTAACTGATTTAATACTTGCCCAGACTGTGAATAGGGGGACTCTGACTGTCTCTCAAGTTGCCTTATTTCTTCCATGATTCCTGCCATCTCTGAGGATTTTATTTCTATGCAGTTTTCTACTTCAGCTATGTCTGGATGAGTCTCGTCTTCCTTAAAAATTTCATCCAGTTCCTTCTGCATTGCATCTATTTCCTTTTTTAGACTGTCACGATCTTTCCTTTTTCCCGCTAACTGCCTTGCAATATTCTTCTTTTCGAACTCATCCATCTTAAGAATATCAAGGTAGTACTGGGTCTTGGCATAATACTCTAGCTCCTTGCCAGTTCGGCTAAAATCATTACTTTGTTCCAATAAAGCCGTTTCGTACCTGGACATGACACCCTAGACGAGAGCGTCCCCGCTTACTGAACCCGGTTCTGCCTTTTCGCTTTCCTGAGCTATTCTCTGTTAGGTTTACCCCCGCTAAGCGGATGATTTGCTGACCATGGTCATACTTTTGCAAATCACCTACTTCCGCGAGGAAGCCGGCGATGGTCAGAACGCCATCCCGGGGATGCTGAGCTTTTCTTGGGTTCCGGGAATGTGTTCAAGAATCTGCATGGCCTCTGCCATAATCTGTTCTTCCTGCTTGGAATATAGTTCATACTGCTCCAATAACACGGCAAGCTCCAACCTAGCGGCCACCAACCCCTCTGTGAGGCCAATGGAGGCCGTTGCAGCATCGTATAGGCGCTCAGCCCGCTTAATGCCAACTCCTTGCTTGATTTCTGTCATAGTGTTAGCAATATATTTTAGTAGTTCAAGAAATAACAGATAAGCACTTCTAAGGACTAACGAAACTGTTTGGTAGATATTTACCATAATATTACCATGACTATCCAGTTTCAAACCCCTATCTTTTTCTGGGTTTGCATGCAGGGAAAAGTAGGTATTTGTTGAATATTTAATAGTTAAGCGAAATTTTGGCAAATGGATACCCTGGCATTATCGAGCTGACGATAATATGTTCGTATCTGCAGGGGGGAGTGTTAAAGAATAAGCAATACAAATACACATTAAAGGCCTTTACCAACTCGCGTTTCCTCGTTTGATATATGAAGAGCTATGGGAAATGATGCTGACCTTTGAAATGATTGTATTTTACGAAGGAGAGGGGTTTTTATAACCTAAATAGGCTGGTCGAGATTCTATAAAAGGAAGCGGGGCCTTTGTCAGCACCCAAACTTGACATACAACAAAATACAGGGAATCTAATCTTCGATGAAGAATTTGTATGTACCAGTTAGAAAGTGTAATAAGTGCGAGGTAAGCAAGATGAAAACCACAGAATTGTTCAGTGTGCCTCAAAAACTCAAATCCTACTTTCATCAGCTCGATTCAAAAATTGATACAAATTTATGAAACAGCTTAGATACTAATCCCTCGCATCCTTTTACAATGGTAATCTCTTGCACTACCCGGACTATTATTAGTACTTGAAAACTATAATGCTGATCTATAATCGGCAGGAGCTTAGTAAAAGGGCTATCACCTTGACGTTAAGGTAATGGCCCTTCTTGTATTTGTATCGTTACATTGTATCTGTTATTCCAGCTCCAAGGGCACGGGCTTAAATTGGACGACATCGATAAGTCCCCTATCGGTGAGCTTTAAGGCAGGTATGACTGGCAGGGCCATGAAGCTCAGGGTCATAAAAGGACTGTCAGCAGTAACGCCCAGGT
>ENA-UOOM01003023-UOOM01003023.1-fermentation-metagenome-genome-assembly--contig:-NODE-3023-length-12884-cov-2.678853_pt1 | contig 12884 bp, 9 predicted proteins | sample MGYA00245781_ERZ724031 | MGnify/ENA primary metagenome ERZ724031 (study PRJEB28704, sample SAMN03018317) | fermentation metagenome | biome: anthropogenic terrestrial biome; feature: soil; material... | reverse complement strand
GTTTCATAATAAGGGCCATTTCCTTTCCCATATTGGGGAGGATCAGCACATCTGCTTTTTTGTCGCGAATTTCCGTAAGCTGAGCCCTGAAGTCCACATCCTGACCTCCTCTAAAGCCGAGGTCTGCCACCACGGTTCCTCCATATCCACCGTAGCTCGCCATGAAGAACTCCCGAAGGCCATGGGAATAATCGTTTCCTACGTCGTAAAGAATCGCCGCGTTCATTCTTCCAAGTTCTTTCGCTGCAAAATACGCAATGAGCTTGCCTTGGTAGGGATCAGTGAAACATATTCTGAAGGAAAAGGGACGAACATTACCTTTTTCATCTACAGTCACCAGGGGGTTGGTAGAAACAGTTCCGATCTGAGCCACGCCATATCTGTTGACCAGCGGAGCCGTAGCAATATTTATTCCGCTGCCGTTCGCACCGACAAGAGCGACAACCTTATCTTCTTCAATCATACGCCGCACTGCGTTCACAGCATCTTCTGCCCGGGTTCTAAAATCGTACACTACGAGTTCTATCTTTCTTCCCAGCACCCCGCCTTTAGCATTGATCTCATCAACAGCCAGCTTTGCGGATTTTTCTTCGGTCTGTCCATAGGCTGCCCAGTCGCCGGTCAATGCCGCCAGGTACCCAATTTTTATAGGTTTTTCTTGCGCTGATATAGGGGTAACACCCACAACTCCAATTAAAAGAGCCACGAATAAAAAACCTATAAGCCCCTTACGCCATATATTGCCTCTTTTCACCACCTACCACCTCCTAAATGATTTATGATATAGGTTATAATCAGTATGTTCATTGTACAGACAAAGCATTAAGTGATGCAATCAGAAATTGTAGCAATTTTGCTTATTTTACATAATCATCTTGAGGAGGAATATGAAATGGCTTTTCAGTTGCCAATGTATGTCGAACCAAACTTCGATAAAGAGCCTTTTGTTTCAGCTCCTGATGCGGGAATATGCAAAGTTGAAGCGGGAGGAGTAGCACCACCAGGTTATCATGCTTTATCTATTTATCCTGAATATTTTAAAGTCAACAGCCAATGGTCCCTTGTAAGGGAAAGTCGCATGGACTGTGTTCCTGTCGTGCGAAACGGGGGAATCATCGAAGCTGTCGAGTTTCGTAATCTTCATGTAGGGGACAAAGTCATCGTAGGCCGCTCAGAAGATGGCCGTGACGGAATTTACCTCCATGCAACCCCCTTTGCCATGCCCGAAGAAAGCGGCGACGTCTTTTCTTTCCGCACCGGGCGTTCCCGTGAAACAGCCTATTCCCGGGATTACGACAACCTTTACGAACTCATGCGATACGAGCGTGACCACGGTTATATTATCTGGGTCCTTGGCCCTGCTGTTGTATTCGATCACGACTCCAAAAAGGCTCTATCTGAACTTATCGAACACGGATATGCCCATGCGCTACTCTCCGGAAACGCCATGGCAACCCATGATCTGGAAGGAAGCATGAAGAGAACGGCCTTGGGACAAGATATCTATACCCAGGAACAGCGTCCCCTCGGCCATTATCACCATCTTGATCTTATAAACACTGTTTTGCAATACGGTTCCATTGAAAAATTCATAGAAGAGGAAAATATTAATGACGGCGTTATGTATTCAGCCATAAAAAAAGGCATCCCGGTAATCCTTGCCGGATCTATCCGTGACGACGGCCCGCTGCCAACCGTTATTGGCAATGTATACGACGCTCAGGATGCCATGAGAGCCTGTACAAAAAAAGCTACCACCGTCATAGCCCTGGCTACTCAGCTCCACACTATTGCCACTGGAAATATCACTCCCTGTTATGTCAATAGGGAAGGACGCATCCGGCCTGTATACTTCTACTCCATTGACGTTTCAGAATTTGCAGTGAACAAACTCCGCGACAGGGGAAGCCTGTCGGTAACACCTATCGTTACCAACGTACAGGATTTTCTGGTTCACCTGCGCAATAATCTCGTTCCCTAAAGTGAGGAACATGCCATGACATGGAAGAAATGGATCGGGCGATGCCCACCCTGACTCTTTCTATATCTTCTCCTGGCCCTTGTGCTGGGAATCATGTACATAATGCGGTTTTTCAAAAGCTAAAGTAAAGAAGAGCGGCCTCAATATAAAAGAGACCTGTAGACCTTTGGAATTCTCTCTATAGCCTTCACAAAAAGGGGTGGAAGCACGTGAAGAGCATAAGAGAGATTAATTCGTTCTGTATACTGATGGACATCTTTTCCAATAGGCCCAAGATTCATCACGGGCACATCCAGAGAAAGCAAATCTTCTGCAGGGAAATGATAATCCGCTCCCCATAGAGGCATATTTTCGGCAACGGCCTCCATATCATGTTCTTCTCCCTGAAACCCCATGTAGCTGAGGTCCATTATCCCTTCAAAGACCTCTTTTATCTCCAGAGGTTCTTCGGTTAAATCTGCGCTCTCCTCCACAATTTCCTGGGCTACCATGCGTATGACCCTATCTCCCCGGCTTGCATCCCTGTTGCACCGGGGAGGATACCACGGCGGGAGAAAACCCGTAATGATAAGGGGACCTCGTCTGTTCGATTCCTGCAAAAGAAGGCGAACTGCTTCTATTCCACGATCATGTATGGTTTTTCCAGAATGGATTCCTGAAAGGATCGATTCCAGCACATCCTGAGGCAAACAACCCTTTTGCCCGGCCACGTCTTCAATAAGCTCTTGAATGGTCAGAACTACACCTTGCTCTTTTTCTTCTTGATCGAAACTGAAAGACAGTTTTTGCCTCTCGGCCTCCCTAAGGGCAAGAGCCCTCGATAAGGCCTCTTCTGCTCTCTTATTCATATACTCGAGAACTTGACCGGGTGTTTTCTGCACTACCAGACTATTAAAAAAGACCACCGCCATCTCCGGTAAAGTAACGGCATACTGTTCTCTGAGATCGGCTAGTTTTAAACACGCCATTGGAGGAAAAACTCTGTCTTTCCAACTGTCCGCGCTTTCAGCATCTCCCTCAACAAGTGTCGTAAGACACGACGCTATTAGAGGCGCGCTGATGCCCTTAAAATATTCCCCCACATGGGCTTCTCTTCCAACACAGAAGAAAAGGGGCATTATTTTTCCGATGGTTCCTAAATAAAGGGAACCCCTCTCAGCTGACTCCCCCACTGAGGGTTCCGTATTGATGCAGACAAGATATTCCAGGTTTTTCTTTTTTTGAAGCTCCCTGAGCCAGGATACTGCGCTTCGCATTCCGGCAGACATCCCCTCTTCATCGCAAACAGCCAGAAAAAGCAGGTTCGCCTGCATTTTTTCAGGGCTCTCCGAGAATTTCTCCATACAAGCCATTTCCAGGGCCAGGCCATATTTCATATCGGCCATGCCCCGGCCAAAAAGGTACTGTCCGCTTTCGAGGTCTGCGCGAGCATCTTTGGGAAGTGCCTCTTTCTTCAACCGCTCTGTATAGTTTTGGGGCTGAAAGGCCAGAGATTCCAGTGAACCATATCCCTTCGCATCCACCACATCAAAATGTCCAGTGATAATAATTGTCTCCTTGCATGGAGGATCGGCCTCCACAAGGGCAGCTATACAATGTCGTTTGAGCCCATCGTTCTGTACGGGAATTAAAAAAATATTCTCTGGCCGCTCATGAAAATAGGGCAGGTCGCCCAGCCACCGATATATAGAGTAAGCTGCCTCATTTTCCCTTCCGGGAAGCCCTGTTACGCTTGGTATAGAAGCCAGGTCGATACACAAAGAGAAAAGTCTCTCTGGAGAGGGGGAATGGGTCATTCCCTTGACGCCTCCTTGCCTTGTGGGTGGTTGACAATGGCCATATTATGAGAAACATCTTTATCAAAGTGAATATCCAGCTGGGGAAAGGCTATTGTTATATTACGTTCTTCAAAAAGCTCCATAATCTTATACCGAAGATCACTCTGAGCTACAAAACGAGATGCTTTTCTCATATCCACCCAAAAGTAAAGATCGAAATCAAGGGAGCTTGAACCAAAATCATTGAAAATAACGTAGGGTTCAGGCATAGTAAGAATATCTTTGTGGGAGGAAGCCGCTACGAGGAGTAGCCGCTCCACCTCCCTGGCTGGCGAGCCGTAGGCCACCCCCACTTTCACTTTGCCACGAATGACCTGATCGGTGCGCGTCCAGTTCACAATACGATTCTCGAGAAAATATCGGTTGGGTACAAGAACGTCCACATTATCAAATGTGCGAATTCGGGTGGAACGGGATTCTATCTCCTCAACTGTTCCCACAATGTCTTCGATCTCAACAATATCGTGAACTCTGAAGGGTTTACTGAAAAACAGGATGAGACCGCTTATGAGGTTGCTAAATATATTCTGAGCCCCGATACCAACACCGAGAGCAAGGGCACCACCCAAGAAGGCAAAGGCCGTCAATGGGATGTTGACCATATCGAGAGCCGCAAGAATACATATGAATACAAGGATAGCAAAAAGGCCCTTCTGTATAGCCATGGCTGCTGTAGGATCCATTTCAAAGCGACGGAGGAGATACTGCTTGACGCCCTTTGTCGCTTTTCTGCTGGCTATAAATCCAAGGAGTACGATAATAACGGCTAAAATCAACTTCTTAACAGAAACAGAGAACCCGTCACCCGACCAGAGCTGAAAATTTAAAAAGGCTCGCAGCCGCTCAAGGCTGGCCACCGAAACCTTTTCAGTAATGGTTACTGACGATAACAGTGATTCAAGCTCTTCAAGCAATCGGGTGTTAAGCATAGAGATGCTAAGCAGGCTCGTCATATACTGCCCATTGAGTTCTATCTGTTTTTTCAACCCTTCGCTCTCCTGCCGCAGTACGCGATATAGAGGAGATGACTCGCTTTCCGATGCCATAGAGCTATCGAGGGTCAGCAGCCTTGATTGCAATGAGACCTGCATCTTCTGTAACCCTAGCAGGACGTTGTCGAGATCCTTTTTTCGCATCTCTGTTTCAGTACGTCTTTTTATCAGTTCTGCCGTAGGTAATTTTTTTTCGAGGAGGGAATAGCGTGTTTCCCAAATTTCCCGCGTCTCTTCCGCCCATACCTGTGCCTGTTCCGCCTGGTCCAGGGCAGCCTGATAATAGACGTACCACGTTTCTTTTTCGCTTTGCTGGGCACGATATAATGAAAGGTTCTCAGCATCCGATGCCGACTCGGCCCTTGCCTGGGCATTCATAAACTCCTCCCTCGCCTTCTCTGATTCTTGGCGAAGGGTCTCTGCCTGTTTCTGAAGCTGCCCTTCTCTTTCCTTGGTCAAGGACACCTGACGCTTAAGGTCTGCTTCATCATATTGCAAATGCTGGGCAATCCACTTCATCCCTTCGGTTACATTTTTCCGTTCCATTTCGAGCATATCGAAACGAAGACGGCTTTCTTCCACATTCTTTTCACGAAAGGCAAGGGAAAGACGGTTCTTCTCGGTTTCTAGTTCCACTTCCTGTTGAACCCATTCTGAGAATTTTGAGGGAGTTTGTTCCTCTTTCAGCATGGCTAAATGCTGTTCATTCTGGCGAATTTTTTCTTTAAGGGAAACAATGGCACTCTCAGACAGGCGGATGGCGTAGGTCACTGTATCTATTTCCTGAGATAGAGTCTCAAGACGACCTCGGTAGTTTTCGTAGAAGCTCAGAGAGTAGGGGGGATTGTCTGGAACAAGGGCGGCTATATCCTTTTGACTTTCCGCCTTCTGCTTCTCAAAATCACTCTGCGTTTTTTTTGCCCGTTCAGCAACAGAAAGATACCGCTGATAGAGAGCGATAAGGGATTCAAGCCCTTTCAGTCGACTGTTTATTTACCCTTCTGTTAGCCCCACCTGCTCAGAAGTAAGCAGAGGCTGGGAAGACTGAAGAGTTTCTATGGTTTTCTCTATTTCAACAATACGCTGCTTTATCTTTTCTGGAGTGAAAAAAGACTCCTCCTGAGCAACTCCCTCACCGCTGCTGCTCAAAGGCGCTGAGCCTGGCAAGGGCAACACCGCACCATCGCCTGCAGTGGGCAAAGCCATGAATATAGACATTAAAAGCAACAAAATCCACGCCCTTGGCAACCTTGCGGGCCATGTCTTTTTCATCTTCTCATCACTCCCGGATAATAAAAGGCGGGCTTTTCAGCCCGCTCATTATTATCTCATAGTCTTTTTACAGAGAAAAAGAAATTTTACTTATTTTCTTGCGGACCAAATAGTTCTGCAATAATATCCGCTACGTATTCTTTTTTGGTAATTCTCGTTACATTTGTACCGCAGAAGAATAACCCTTCTTCCCAATTACCGAAAAAAGCATCGATAAGGGCCTGTGCGATACAGAAAGTCTTCCGCTCAGTTCGATATCGGCAATGGGTCAGGCAGTTTGCAATGCAGGGCTTGTTTCCAACGGTGCCTTCACGCAAATACTTATCTATAAAGGGAGACCGCAGGGCACGACCTGGAAGGCCGGCCGGGCTCTGGATGATCACCACATCTTCTTCTGTTGCATCAATATAGGCCTGCTTGAAACGATCTGATGCGTCTCCCTCATAGGTGCAGGCAAAACGGGTTCCCATCTGCACGCCACTGGCTCCAAGGTCAAAAGCATGCTCAATATCTTCGCGAGTCCATATTCCTCCCGCTGCAATAACTGGAGTCGGGGTTTTTAGCTCTTTCTCCACATACTCAACAACCTCTGGTACAACTTTCTCAAGAGAGAACTCTTCATTTTCAACCTGCTCCATCTTTGTTACGCCAAGATGGCCGCCGGCATACAGCGGTGTTTCAACCACAAACCCATCAGGCAAGCGATTGTAGAGCCTTTCCCATCGCCGGGCGATGAGGCTGGCTGCTTTCGCAGAACTTACGATAGGAACAAGAGCCACTTCTGGAAAATCTTTCGTATAGTCGGGAAGCTTGATAGGCAATCCGGCTCCGGAAATAATGATATTCACCCCGCCCTCACAGGCTGAGCGCACGTGAAGTTCATAATCGGTCAGGGCAACCATACAGTTTACAGCGAGAACTCCTTTTTCGCCGGCAATCTCACGAGCCTTGATCAAACCTTCTCGTACGGCTCTCTGATTCGCCTCAAAATAGTTGCGCCCCGTGTAGTAAGGCTGATTGCAGGCCAGCCCTACACTGGCTATGGTGCCGACCCCTCCATGTAGCGCTACATTTCCAGCCAGATTAGGACCGGATATGCCAACGCCCATACCCCCCTGGATCAGGGGATAACGCGGTTGATATTTCCCTATTTTTAAAACTGGAATGGAACGGCTCAACAACATCTCTCCTCTTTATATACATTGATCTTGTCTCATTTTAAAACAAGCCTGTTTATTCTATCTCAAAAAGGAGATAACCTTCAGAAAATAAATCAAAAAGGCTGCCAAAAGAAGAAAATTCTTCTGACAGCCTTCATATTCGACACAACAGTTTCGCTATTTTGTTAAAACAACCTTATATCCACCCTCATACTGCTCAATTGCCACATCCCATTTTTGGCTCCGTGCGAAACGGGCAACATTTTCTCGAGATGTTACTGTATCAACAAGAATTTCAACTTGCCCCCCAGAAAGATCTTTAAGGGCTTTTCGAGTTTCCAGCACAGGTTGAGGACAAGAAAGGCCTCGTGCATCCACAATAATTGACTCACTCATTATCCATGCCTCCTAATTAAGACGCTGCCTCATGATCAAGCCAACGGCCAAACAAAAAACCAGACCCACTATTGTTGCTGAAGGGCCAAAGGCAGCTGGGCCTGCTCCAGAACTCGCCAAACTGAAATTATGGCTCACAGCCGCTCCCACAAGCATACCAAACACAAAGACTGCCGCATCGCCGTCACCTTCGCCGCTCATAATCAACTGACGGCCAGGACAACCGCCAGCTAAAGTAAAGGCCAATCCTGAAAGCACCATCCCCATGAAATTCCAGAGAGTATTGGTATGGGCTATAGGCTGACCTTCAAAGCCAGGATGAAACTTGCCAATAACAATATTCGTTGCAAAAGCTATAACAATAAAGGCTAAAACGCCATTGAAAAGGTGAGAATCCCGCACCATGACAAGGTCACGGATAGCCCCAACGGTGCAAAAACGGCTTCTCTGAGCCATCCAGCCCACAAGAAGGCCAACGATGAGGGAAATGATTATGGGAGCGTGAGCGGAGCCAGGACCGCTCTCTGAGAAAAAGATGGGACCAGTCCCATCTTTGCCAAAGGCAGGAGCCATGATCACAAGAACAAGCAGCGCAAGAGCAGCTACTGGCATAAAGTAACCAGTCCCCTTGGGAGCTTCATAAGAACGTCCCAGGCTGAATCCCTTCCACAGAAAAACAATTCCAATGCCTATACCCGCAACCAATCCCGCAATACCTGCAATAGCATTCCAGTCTCCGCCGGCAAGACGAAGATAGGCACGCCAGGGACAACCAAGGAAGACAAGGGCCCCGATCATGGCGAACATTCCTAAAAAGAACCGAATGACAGGAGCTGAACCACTTCGGGGAACATACTCACGATACACAAGAGCAGAAACAAACGAACCAAGAATAAAACCAGCTATTTCAGGGCGAAGATATTGAACAACCGCAGCCCTGTGCAAACCGAGAGCTCCGGCAATATCTCTGGTGAAACAAGCGACGCAGATTCCCATGTTTCCCGGATTCCCCCACCGAACGAGTAGAGCAGCCAGAAGACCTACCACTCCACCTGTAATAATGGGGCCCAGACGTGACATGAGAAGGGAATTAAAACCTTTCAACACAAACACCTCACTTAAATAGAATAAGCCTATTATACTTAGTAATAATAATTATTACCATTGTTTTGGCCTTCATGCAACAACAAAATAAAGATTGGCTAAAATACCATGTTTCTTTTCTCGTTGACTGGGATAGAATAGAAAAGGACATATTGACAAAATTTTAGAAAGGAGTGCTGAGTAATGAGAAAAAACCACATACTTATGCTTGCCATATTTTTTCTGCTTGTCTTCACCCTTCCAGGTCTAGCAGCAGAGAAAGAGCCGCTTTGGCAATTTGAAGCAGGGATGCCCCTTACCGGAACTCCAACCTATGATAAAGGTGTTGTATATATAGGAGATCAGGGGGGAGCAGTCTACGCTCTTAATGCCGAAACAGGCGAACTGATATGGCAGTATGATGCTGGAACTTCCATTAATGGCGCCGCTGCTATGAATGAAAAAACTATTTTTGTAGGGGGAACAGATGGACGTGTCTTTGCCATTGAAAGATCTTCAGGCAATTTGCTCTGGCAAACTCTTCTCGGCCTGGACCTGGCTCCCGGCGCTATATGGGGCTCTCCCATATATGGAGCAGAACGTCTTTTTGCTGGCAGCGCAGACGGCAGAATCTATGCTTTTGACCCAGAAACAGGAGTGGTTCTCTGGACTTTCGACACTGGGCGGGAGCTTCGCTCTACCCCTCTCTATCATGAGGGGCTGATCTTTGTAGGAGATCATATAGGCCGTTTTCACGCCCTGGATCCCAAAACGGGCAATAGACAGTGGGGCGGCGGTTCTGGCGGCCCCATCGATACGGCTACAACCACATGGAAGGGATTCATCTATTTTGGAAGCTGGGACGGATTGCTCTCCTGTGTAAAGATAAAAGGCATTATCCCCCAATGGAAATATAACGCCAAGTCGGCTATTACCACTTCCGCAACTCCAGAAGATGGCCGGCTGTTCTTTGGCACACAGAAAGGAATTCTCCACGCTGTGGACGCTATTACCGGCCAGATGCTCTGGACCTATGAAACCGAAGGAACCATGCAAGCGACCCCTATAGCCTTCAATAACGTTGTCTATATAGGAACAGCTACCGGCAAAGTAGCGGCCATCTCTGCAATAGACGGAAATATGATCTGGGAATATCAGACAAACAGAGAGATCCTGGCATCTCCAGCACTGGGAGACGGCAGAGTGTTCTTTGGCAGCATGGATGGGAAAGTTTACGCTTTTTCCACAGAATAAAAACAAAAAATTAAGGGCCGGTACAAAGCCGGCCCTTTTTCTTTATCTTGTTATTTACAGCCTTTTAGCGTTTCTTGCCAAGGCATCAGCACGGTCCGTTCTCTCCCATTTAGGAAGGGGGTCAAGGTCAATACGCCCCATGTGCCCATAGGCAGCGAGACGGCGATACTGTGGTTTCCTCAAATCGAGGTCTCGAATGATAGCAGCAGGCCTGAAATCGAAATGCCGTTCAATAAGATCTGTAAGGGCCTCGTCTGAAATCTTGCCGGTTCCAAAGGTATCCACCATAAGAGAAACAGGTTCGGCCACTCCAATAGCATAGGCGATCTGGATCATACATTTTTCGGCTAACCCTGCAGCGACTATATTCTTAGCCGCGTAACGGGTCATATATGCACCGGAGCGGTCTACTTTAGTGGGGTCTTTACCTGAAAAAGCACCCCCGCCGTGAGACACCCAGCCACCGTAAGTATCAACAATAATCTTTCGGCCGGTGAGCCCAGTGTCAGCCATAGGGCCTCCCTTGACAAACCGTCCCGTAGGGTTGACAAGAATTGTCGTATCAGGCCTCAAAAGGTGTTCTGGCACCACGGGCTTTATAACGTGCTCTATGATATCACCACGAATCTGAGCTTCTGTCGCTCCTGGATGATGCTGAGCAGACACAACAAGGTTTTCTGCCCTAATTGCCTGACCGTCTACATACTCAAGAGACACCTGGGTCTTTCCATCGGGGCGAAGATAAGGAATGGTCCCATTTTTACGAACCAGGGCCAAACGCCGTGCCAAACGGTGGGCCAATGCGATAGGCATAGGCAAATATTCCTCAGTTTCGGTACAAGCATACCCAATCATCATGCCTTGGTCACCCGCACCGACCTTAGCCACTTCAGCCTCTCCCATTTCTGTATGGGATCGAACTTCAAGGGCCGTATCAACACCCTGGGCAATATCAGAAGACTGTTCATCTATGGCTGTAAGAACCGCACACGTATCACCGTCGAAACCATATTTCGCTCTGGTGTACCCTATCTCTTTTACAATATCTCTCGCCAATTTGGGAATATCCACGTATGTGGATGTACTAATCTCTCCCGCCACCATAACCATGCCTGTAGTCACAAGAGTTTCACACGCCACTCGCCCCATGGGGTCATCTGCCAGAATCGCATCGAGAACTCCATCAGAGATCTGGTCTGCAATTTTGTCAGGGTGTCCTTCTGTTACAGATTCAGACGTAATCAAAAACTTTCTGTCTGCCATTTAGCAACCTCCAATTCAACAGATATAGATAAAAAAAGAACCCTTTCCAAGAGGAAGGGCTCTTTTCACACGCAAAAAGTCACACATTCCTCTCTTATCATCCAGCCATAAGGCTGCAGGTATTGGCACCATGCCTTGCTGCTATTGGCAGGTTGCCGGGCTTCATCGGGCCAGTCCCTCCACCTCTCAGGATAAGAGATACATTTGTAAAGTTCCAAAACACCAGCTTTAGAATTATAGAGGAAATTCAAAAAGTGTCAACTGGCGGATCAAAATCTGTTGTAGACGGCCAAGCCATCTTAACTTATAACCTCTTTGCAAATTCTTCAATAAGCTCCTTGGTAGGAGCTTTCATATTCTGAGCAGAAACATTTATTATAAGCTTATAAAGATCAACGGAACTAGCTTCTGCTACTCCCTTAAACAAGGGAAGAAAACTTGAGTGACATCCAGAAAGACCAAGTATCAATTGCTCCGGTGGATTAGGATTGTGATAGCAATGTTGGAGATCTTGCGCAAGGTCTTTATCTATAAAAGACAAAAGCGAAAAGAGATCATATTCCACACTCTCTCCAGAACGAAGCAGGGCAGCAATAAAAACCTCTGTCGGAATATTCCCTACGCTGCGGGCCATCCCCATTACTCCACAATCAATAGAAGTAGCACCGGCCTGTAATGCCGCAAGTCCATTTGCTACCGCAAGTCCCAGATTATTATGGCCATGAAATCCAATGGGAATTGAAACTTTCTTTATCATAGCCTCAACATACTTTTTAACTTCATCAGGAAGCATATAGCCGGCAGAATCCATTATAGTTACAGCCTGAGCACCATATCTTTCAAGAGAACGTGCTTCCTCAGCCAGTTCATCTGGAGGGAGAATGTAGCCTTTCATAAGGCTTGTACGTACTTTTATTCCACACCCTCTTATTTCTTTAATTAAATCCTTAGCTTTTGCAGAATCCCCAGCATTTATACCTACGCGAAGAAATCCCAACCCTTTCTGAGCAGCTAGTTTAATCTCACTTATAGTGGCATGTTTCGGTTGGCAAAACATTCCTACCTCTGCCTGTGAAAAATAAGGCGAGCCAATCTCCAGATACTCCTCATCAGACAAAGGCGCATTTTTTACACCGGCTTTGTTCCCTCCTAATCCACTAGGATGCCCGTATTCTATAACTTTTATATTGCTATCAATGAGACCTTTCATTATTTTTTCAGTAAGCTCTTTTGGGAAGCCTGCACCTACTACGTTGCCGCCATCCCGTAGAGTACAGTCAAGCAGTTCCACCATATACGCCATCACTCCTTATCAGTCGCTCCAGTCGTTCGTCAATTGTCTTCCTTTTCTGAAGTCTCTCAGCAACGGGAAAACAACAGAAATGATTATTAACACTATAATGAAAAAACTGATCGGTCTAAAAAGAACAGGGACAAGGCTCCCATGAAAAAGGGTAAGGGTACGCCTAAACTCAGCTTCCACCATAGGGCCAAGAATAAGGGCCAGAACTATGGGGGTAGGTGAAAAGTTAAACCTTTCCATAAAATAACCAAGGACTCCGAATCCAAAAAGCAGCCAGACATCAAGGAAATTATTTCTTATCGAATATGATCCTATAACGCTCAAAACACAAATTATAGGTGC
>ENA-UOOM01003018-UOOM01003018.1-fermentation-metagenome-genome-assembly--contig:-NODE-3018-length-12901-cov-3.911801_pt1 | contig 12901 bp, 10 predicted proteins | sample MGYA00245781_ERZ724031 | MGnify/ENA primary metagenome ERZ724031 (study PRJEB28704, sample SAMN03018317) | fermentation metagenome | biome: anthropogenic terrestrial biome; feature: soil; material... | reverse complement strand
TTCACCATGTCCTTTGCCAGGCTGGCAAAGGACATGGTGAAGGTGGATCCGGAAGACAAGGAGACATACAAGAAGAACTTTGTGGCCTTTATTCAAAGATGGAATGAACTGATGCCGGATATTCCGCTGTACTCCAATATCTATCATGACTTCTATGCTGAGAAGCTGAAGGATTACGAAAAGAACGACTTAATGGAACTGGTGGATGCCCTGCTCTATGCCCACGTGGAATAAGGATAGGCAGACAGGTGTTTATCTCCCATAGTCGCTGGAAATAGGGTATTGGCATCAATACCCTATTTCCAGTATTCATTTTTCGATTGGTTTGAGCTTTTATCGGAAAGAATCGTTTCAGAATCATCGAAATAGGAGGAAGTGATTTACAGTGGGGAAGTATGTTGTAAAAAGAGTCCTGTATATGATATTTGTTTTTTTTATTATGTCCTTTGTTCTGTTTTCCCTGTATAATATGATCCCGGGGGATCCGGCCCGAAGCCAGCTGGAGATGGTGAAGAGCAAGTTGGATCCGCATGAATATCAGGTCCGGTATCAAAAGCTGCGGGCGGATTTGGGACTGGATGATCCCATTCCGATTCGATATGGAAAATGGATGGGCAGTATTCTGCAGGGAGACTTCGGAAAATCCTTTATTTATCGGCGCCCGGTACTGGATGTGGTGAAGCAGCCGCTGAAGAACACCATATTCATCAATGTGTTTTCTGTCATTCTCGCATTGGCCATTACCATTCCTTTGGGAATTCACTGTGCAGTGAAACGGAATTCCCTGTTTGATAAGGTCGTACAGGTTCTGACCATCGTCGGATACAGTATTCCGGTCTTTATCATCAGCCTTTTGTTCATCTTCCTGTTTGCCGTCGTTCTGCATTGGTTCCCGGTAAGTGGGATGAGCACGGCAGATTTCAAGGGTACGCCGGTTCGGTTGTTTCTGGACAGGCTGTGGCATCTGGTATTGCCCCTGGCGGTGATGACCGTCGGCTCATTGGGAGGGATGACAAGGTATGTCCGCGCTGCCATGTCGGATGCCCTGAGCATGGATTACATCAAGACGGCAAGGGCCAAGGGCCTGAAGGAGAAGGTCGTCATTTACTCCCACGCATGGAGGAACGCCCTGCTTCCCGTTATCACATTGATTATCGGGTGGTTTCTCAGCATTTTTTCCGGTTCCCTGGTGGTGGAAACCATGTTCAACTGGAACGGGATGGGCAAGTTCTATATGGATTCCCTGAACAATCAGGATTATAATGTGGCGCTGGCCATTCAGATGTTTTATATTGTTGTTTCACTTGTGGGCTATCTGATCACGGACCTGAGCTACGGATTGGTTGATCCAAGGGTCCGGGTGAATCAGTAATGGGAGGTATTGCAAAATGAGCATAAATGTAAATGCTGAAAAAAGAAAGAAAAGGCCCGGTTTTCTGCGCCTCCTGTTTGCAAAGCTGTTTCAGGGGAAAAAGAAAATGTCCGTATTGGAAGAAGAGCAGCTGCAAAGCCCCTTTCGAACGATCCTCAACAATTATCGGGACAATAAGGTTTCCATGTCCGCGCTCATTGTTTTTTTAATTATCTTTGTTGTTGTTCTGGTTACCTCCTTTTTTCTTCCCCTGGATTTGTCCTATTCGGACACCAGTCAGCAAAATCTGCCTCCCGGCAGGAACATGATGAGTTATCCGAGAGGCTCGAATGGAAAGGTATCAGTGATATCCACCGGCCCCTCCTTTTCGGTTGGGGCGTCTACGGATGGCAAGCTGTTTATCTGGGGGAAAACCGGGATCACCAGTAAAATTGATGTAAAATATGTTCCGGCCAACATGGGAAAGATTGTAGACCTTGTTGCCGGATACGATCATATTCTGGCGTTGAACGATCAGGGAAAGCTTTTTGCCTGGGGCAATGGCAGGCAGGGGCAAACACAGATTCCACCCGACGTGGAGCAGCTGGACGACATCCGGGAAATCAAGGCAGGGAATCAAAGCTCTGTGGTATTGTCCGAAGATGGAACCAGTTACTTTTTTGGAAATGACATGAATAATGACTACAATGCCTTTCACCCATATCAGGGTCAGCTGGCTCAGGTGGAGCTGACCTCCGATGCTGTTCTGGGGAGGACGACGGATGGGAAGGCCGTGTATCTGGGCTCCATGAAAAACGGATATTCCGAAATCCCGAAGAATATGGGCAATGTTACGGATATTGCCGCCACTTCTTCCACCATGGCTGCAGTCAACGATCAGGGGGAAGTGTTTGTATGGGGCAACATTTCGCAGAAGTGGAAGGAAAACCAGGTCCCGAAAACAAAAAGCAGGATTGTCGCCCTGCAGGGCGGTAAAAATCATTACACCGCCGTTACTGAAGACGGGGAAGTGGTTGCCTGGGGAGCGGATCAGTACCATCAGGCAACGGTGCCGAAATCCCTTCAGGGAACAAAGGTATCCGCGGTTTATACCGGATTCTTTCAAAATTATGCCATTACCAAAGACGGCAGCATCAAAACCTGGGGATTGAAGGGGTACCCGCTTGGTTCCGATGAAATGGGAAGGGATATCCTTACAAGATTGGTGAACGGCGGGCGCATGTCCATCATGGTAGGCGGTGTGGCGGTTATCATTTCCACCATTATCGGCGTTCTTATCGGGAGTATATCCGGCTATTTTGGAGGAAAGATCGATACTGTCCTGCAGCGGATCACAGAGATGATCGTTTCGCTGCCGTTCCTGCCCTTTGTCATGATACTGTCCGCATTGATCGGGAACTCCATGGGTTCCAATCAAAAGGTGTGGCTCATTATGGTGATACTGGGTTTTTTGTCCTGGCCCAATCTGGCCCGGCTGGTGCGCGCACAGGTGCTTTCCGTGAGGGAACAGGAGTACGTAGTTGCTGCCCGGTCGGTGGGAGTGAAGAAAAGAAATATTGTATTTAAGCACATTCTTCCAAATGTCATATCCGTCATACTGGTTTCGGCAACCCTGGATTTTGCCACCTGTATGCTCACTGAAGCAACGTTGTCCTTTCTGGGCTTTGGTGTTCCGGCACCGCAGCCGACATGGGGGAATATGTTGTATGGCGCAAACAGCAGCATCGTGATACAGAATTATTGGTGGAGATGGGTGTTTGCCTCCATTGTGCTGGGGATATGCGTGATCTGCATAAATCTGATCGGCGATGGTTTGAGAGATGCCATTGATCCGAAATCTCAGGAAAGGTAGGGGGGCTGACAAATGGCATTATTGGAAGTAAAGGATCTGCATACGTACTTTAAAACAAAACGTGGAACCGTAAAGGCAGTAAACGGTGTGTCCTATTCCGTGGAACCCGGCCGGACCCTGGGAATTGTCGGGGAGAGCGGCAGCGGGAAAAGCGTTTCCGCCATGAGCATAATCAAGCTGCTGGACGGCAACGGATATATCGACAGCGGGGAAATCCTTTTTGAAGGCAGGGACCTGGTCAAGGTCCCGGTGAATCAGATGTCCGGAATTCGTGGAAATGACGTATCCGTCATATTCCAGGAACCCATGACGTCGCTGAATCCGGTGTTTACCGTGGAGAGACAGGTGGGAGAACCGTTTATGATCCATCAGGGGCTGACGAGAAAGCAGGCGTCCCAAAAGGTGATCGAGGAATTATCCCTGGTAAAAATACCAAACCCGGAAGCAGTAGCAAAACAATATCCCCATCAGCTCTCCGGGGGCATGCGGCAGAGGGTGATGATTGCCATGGCTCTGGCCTGCCGGCCCAAATTGCTGATTGCGGATGAGCCGACCACTGCACTGGACGTAACCATACAGGCGCAGATATTGAAGCTGATGAATGAACTGAAAAGTGAAATTGACACCTCCATTCTGTTCATTACCCACGATCTGGGTGTGATCTGTGAAATGGCGGATGATGTGGCAGTGATGTATTGCGGGGAAGTGGTGGAGTATGCTTCTGCAAGAACCATTTTTTCAAAAACGCCGCACTTTTCTCACCCCTATACAGAGGGACTGATGTTTTCCATTCCGAGACTGGATATGCCGGTGGGCACCAGACTGGAAGCCATACCGGGGTCCGTACCCCATCCATTGGATCTTCCGAAAGGCTGCAAGTTTGCTCCCAGATGCAAATATGCCACCGACCGGTGCAGGGAAAAGCCGCCGGAACTGACGGAAGTTGAGCCGGGTCATACCGTACGCTGTTTCTATCCCGATATGGAGGTGAGAACCAATGGATAAGATGAAGGAGAAGACGGATCGAAAGGTTTTACTGAGAATAGAACATCTGAAGCAGTATTTCCCGGTAAAAAAGTCCAGTGTATTTTCCGGAGAACGGTTGTATGTCCGGGCAAACGACGATATATCCCTGGATATCTATGAAGGGGAGACCCTTGGTCTGGTGGGAGAAAGCGGATGTGGGAAATCCACGCTGGGACGTTCCCTGCTTCAGCTGTATCAACAGACCGACGGCCGTACGATGTACTACGGACGGGATGTGGATGAACTGGCTCCCAAATATGTGATGCATATCCTGAGTCATCTGACCGAAGAACGCAGGAAGATGGAAGAGCAAAAGAAAAAGGCAACAGAGGCAAGGAAACATTATGAATCTTTGCCGGATGGAAGGGAAAAGCAGGAAGCCTGGCTTGGTTACCGGAATGCCCATAAGACAGCACGGGATACCTTTCTGGATATTGTACAGCTCATCGGTGGTTTCTTTGTGGCGGAGGATTTGTCACCGATATCGGAAATCCTGGTGAAGGAGTATCAGGAAAGCGTAGCGGTGCGCAGACGGAAGGACCGGCTCAATATGGACCGGCTGGAGCTGGCTGCGCTGGAATCCACGTTAAAGGATAAGGGAAAAAGTGAAGCGGAAATCAAAAAGGATACGGTGGACAACCGGAAAGCCATTGATCAGAAGGAAAGCAGGCTTGCGAAGGAAGAAGCCGTACTACAGGAGGTACGGAACCGGATATATAAAATGATGGAACAGTACCGGTCCCATCCGGATTTTGAGAAATATGAGGCATACCGGGACAAGGGGATCAACCTGACCAGACTGACGGAAGAGGAGATGCGAACACTCCGGAAGGACCTTCAGCTGATCTTCCAGGACCCTTATTCTTCCCTGAATCCCAGGATGACAGTGGGGCAGATTATAACAGAAGGCCTGCTGGCTCATAAGATGTTTCACAGAAATGATAAAAAGCTGCAGGGTTATGTGATGGATACCATGGAGAAATGCGGGCTGGCTCCCTATTTCATTCATCGTTATCCCCATCAGTTTTCCGGCGGTCAGAGACAGCGTATCGGCATTGCCCGGTCCGTCGCCCTGAATCCGAAATTCATTGTATGTGATGAAGCCGTATCTGCGCTGGATGTATCCATACAATCCCAGATTATCAACCTGCTTCTTGATCTGAAAGAGCGGCAAAATCTGACCTATCTGTTTATCTCCCATGATCTCAGCGTCATCAAGTATATCAGTGATCGGGTCGGGGTGATGTATCTGGGCAATATTGTTGAACTGGCGGAAACGAAGGAACTATATGATGCGCCCATGCATCCCTATACGGAAGCGCTGCTTTCTGCCATCCCAACCACGGATATAGAAGATAAAAAGAAAGATGTTATTCTGGAAGGAGATATACCAAGTCCCATTCATCCCCCGGCAGGCTGTAAATTTCATACCCGATGCCGGTATGCAACAGAAATTTGCAGCAAAAGGGTACCTGAAATGAAAGAAGCAAGGCCAGGCCATTTTGTGGCGTGCCATCACCGTCTGAATCAGGGAAATGGATGAGGAATAAGTGGATCCCGCATTTTTATCCGATTGAACTGTTCGGCAGAATCCATTGGAATGAGAGGGAGTAAGGCGGTTTCGATGTCGATATGATTTTACAGAGTAAATTGGACCGGGCCATGGAATGGCTGAAGGATCAAAGCAAAAAGCCGGACGGCAGGAAGGAAGGAAAAGAAGAACGGGAAGAAAACACCCTTCTGGAAAAGAAGGATGTTTCTGCTCTGATCCTTTCCGCCCTGTGTGTATTCGGGCCGATTCTGCTGGTGCTTCTGGCAATCGCGCTGTGGGCTTATCGATAAGATAAGGGCTGCAGGATGGGAAAGCTGCGGCCGACGTCAGCCAGGATTGGCGAAGTTCAATTTGGCGGTGGACAGCATGAGCTTGATGCGGTTCTCCTGATTGATCCGCGTCGCACTCGGGTCATAATCGATGGCTACGATGTTGGCATTGGGATGGTTTTCCCTGATTTTACGGATCATTCCCTTTCCGACGATATGGTTTGGCAGGCAGCCAAAGGGCTGGGTGCAGACGATATTCTCCACGCCGGATGCCACCATCCCCAGCATTTCAGCTGTCAGAAGCCAGCCTTCCCCCATTTTGGCGCCGGTTGAGATATAACCGGAGACCAGGGATTTGATGTGTTCAAAGGAAGCCGGCACCCGGAAACGCTTTTGGGTCCGGACCGCTTCCCTCATCATGTTCTGCATTTTTTCCAGGAATTTTTTCAGAATAAAATTCAGGGTGGCAGCTGCTTTGTGACCGCCATACAGTTTTGCATCGGTCACTCCATTGTCGCAGCTGTAGAGGACAAAATTGAGGAGCCCCGGGATTTCCACTTCCGTGTCTTCCTTCAGAAGAAATTCCTCCAGATTATTGTTTCCCAGGGGAGAATACTGCATATAGATTTCCCCCACGATGCCCACACGGATCTTTTTTTTATCCTGAACGGGGATGGATGCAAACTCGGCCGCAATTTGATCCATATTCTTTTTTACTTGTTTGTTGTTCAGAATGCTTTTTCCGCTGAGCTCACGGCTTAGTTTCTGAATCCATTTTTCGGTCAGCCGGTCAGCAGCCCCTGTATGAACTTCGTAGGGGCGGACCTGATTGGAAACCAACATGAGAATGTCTCCATAAAGAACAGCATAGACCAGCTGAACCAGCATTCCCGGTGTGATCTGAAATCCGGGATTTTTTTCCATACCATTCATATTGAAGGAAACCACTGGTATTTTTTCCAAACCGTTCTTTTTCAGGGCCTTTCGAAGCAGATAGATGTAGTTGGATGCCCGGCAGCCGCCTCCGGTTTGGGTAATAATGAGGGCGATCCGGTCAATGTCATATTTTCCGCTCTGAATGGCATCCAGCAACTGTCCAATGACCAGAAGGGCAGGATAGCAGGTATCATTATGAACATTCTGAAGCCCTTCGTTTATAATCTGCGGATGGGTAGTGCGCAGCAATTCCATATGATAGCCGAACTTGTCCAATATATTTTTCAAAAAAGTAAAGTGAATGGGAAGCATCATCGGCATCAGGATGGTGTATTCCTCTTTCATTTCCTTTGTAAACAGCAGTCTGCCGTCTTTTGCATATTCCAGTTTACTCATGGATTCACCTCTGACAACTCACTGTCCGGAGACAGTCTCTCTATTGTATTTATAATGAAACAGCTGCAATCAGACTGCGCAGACGGATCCGGGCAGCTCCGAGATTACTGATTTCATCAATTTTGATCTGGGTATAAAGCCGGGATCCATCCTCCAGGATCCTGCGCACTTCATCGGTGGTAATGGCGTCCAGCCCGCAGCCGAAGGAAACCAGCTGCACCAGCTGCATATTGCGGTGCCGGGTTACATACTTTGCAGCGGCATACAGCCTGGAGTGATAGGTCCACTGATTCAGGACATCCATCTTTTCCTTTTCTTCCAGGTAGCTGATGGAATCCTCCGATACGACCACCAATCCCAGGGAATTGATCAGCTGATCCATGCCATGATTGATTTCCGGATCAATGTGATACGGCCTTCCTGCCAGGACAATCACCTGGTAACCATTCTTTTCTGCGAACTCCAGCGCTTTTTTCCCGTAGGAACGAACATCTTCCTGGTAGTGGGAATATTCTGCATATGCCTTTTCGGTTGCTGCCTTTGTAATCTTTTCCGGCACTCCAAATTCCTTTTTGAAATACCGGCCGGCTTTTTTTACAAATTTTTTCGGACTTGACAACGAAAAATAAGGATTCAGGAAGTTGATCTGTTCCAAAGCGGAGATATTTGCCTTGATCAGCTCCGGGTAGTAGGCGACGACCGGGCAGTTGTAGTGATTGTCTCCTGCATGTTCATCAAAGTTATACGTCATGCATGGATAGAAAATCGTGGAAACTCCCTTCTCCAGCAGCTGTTCAATGTGTCCGTGCATCAGTTTGGCAGGGTAGCATACCGTATCGGACGGAATGGTATGCTGTCCTTTTGTATAGGTTTTACGGGTGGTGGGACCGGAAAGTACGACTTCAAATCCCATCTCCGACAGCAGGGTATGCCAGAACGGGAGATTTTCGTACATATTCAATCCCATGGGAATGCCAATCCTGCCAAGAGGCGCTTCTTTTCCGGGCTGATATTTCTTCAGACGCTCCAGCTTAAACCGATAGGCATTGGGCAGCTCGGTTTTCTTTTTCTTTCCAAGAGGCCGGTCGCACCGGTTTCCGGAAATATATCGTTCCTTTCCGCTGAAGAGATTGATGGTAAGCTTGCAGTGATTGGTACAGCCGTTGCAGGTGGCGGCCTTTGAGGTATGGGTGAATGCGGCAAGCTCCGCCGGACCCAGGACATTGGAATGTTCTCTGCCCAGATCCTTTGCATGGAGGGCGGCGCCAAAGGCTCCCATCAATCCGGCAATGGGCGGCCGGGTTACCTGCTTTCCGGTCTCCTGCTCAAAGCTGCGGAGGATGGCATCGTTCAGGAAAGTCCCTCCCTGCACTACAATATGGTTGCCCAGCTTATCCGGAGAGGAAATACGGATCACCTTGTACAATGCATTTTTAATAATGCTCATGGCCAGGCCGGCGGAAATATCCTTTATATCCGCACCGTCTTTCTGGGCCTGTTTCACGGAGGAATTCATGAATACGGTGCAGCGCGATCCGAGATCCACCGGATGCTCTGCAAACAGGCCCAGTTTTGAAAATTCGGAAATCGAATATCCCAGCGCCTGGGAAAAGGTATCGATAAAGGAACCGCAGCCGGAGGAGCAGGCTTCGTTCAGCATAATGGAATCAATGGCGTTGTTTTTTATTTTCATGCATTTGATGTCCTGTCCGCCGATATCCAGGATAAAATCCACCTGTGGATCATAGAATCGGGCGGCAAAATAATGGGCAACGGTTTCGACGATGTTTCCGTCCAGATGGAAGGCATTTCGGATCAGCTCTTCCCCATAACCGGTGGAGGCGGCAGCACGGATCCGGATCCGGTCCCCGCAGAGACGGTAAATGTTTTTCAGTTGTTCCTTTACCAGGGGAATCGGTTCCCCATAATTGGACTGATAGAAATCATACAGGATGTCACCGTCCGGTGTGATCAAAACCAGCTTGATGGTGGTGGAACCGGCATCGATGCCTAGATAGGCGTCTCCCTGCCATGTCCGGATATCAAGGTGGTCCACCCTGTCCTTGCTGTGACGGGCATAGAATGCCTGATAATCTTCCGGGGAATCAAACAGGGGAGGGGCGCATTGGATGGCACTCCGGTTGTACTGCGCCCCGGAAAGCTGATCCATGAGCTCTTCGTAATCCATGGTGGCGGTGTTTTTACTATACAGAGCAGCGCCCAGCGCAACATAGTACTCTGCATTGTCCGGAAACAGGGCGTGTTCGTCATCCAGGGACAGGGTATCGACAAAGCGCTCCTGCAGGCCCTTTTGAAAAGTCAGGGGGCCGCCCAGAAAAGCGACTTTTCCCTTGATCTCACGTCCCTGGGCCAAACCGGCAATGGTCTGATCCACAACGGCCTGATAGATGCTGGCAGCGATATCGGATTTATTGGCTCCCTGATTCAGCAGGGGCTGTATGTCGGATTTGGCAAAAACACCGCAGCGGGATGCGATATTGTAAATCTTTTGATGCCCGGCGCTCAGTTTGTCCAATTCCTCCAGGGATACATTCAGCAGGGAAGCCATCTGATCGATGAAGGCTCCTGTGCCGCCTGCGCAGCTGCCATTCATTCTCTCTTCAATTCCTCCGGTCAGGAAAAGGATCTTTGCGTCTTCTCCGCCCAACTCGATGACAGCATCCACGTTTTCCTGAAAGTTTTCCACGGCTATCTGGGTGGAAAAAACCTCCTGAACAAATTCCAGCCGGGCATCCCTGGACAATCCCAGTCCGGCAGATCCTGTGATGGCGACCTTCAGACGGTTCCCTTCCAGCAGATCATCAAGACCTTTGAGAATCTGCATGGTATTTTCCCGGACCTGTGCGTAATGCCTTCCGTAATGCTTGTATATGATATTGCTTTTTTCATCCAATACAACGACCTTGACTGTGGTGGAACCGATGTCAATCCCGATGAAGCAGTTCATCTTTTCACCTTTTCTTTTATCAATGGTTTATTGAAGTACTCACCTAAGTATTCAATTATATATTGTATACCAAACTTTATCAACACCCAAACAGCCGGTTTTGTATGAATGCCAGGCATTACAGCATTACAGGGCGTTGCGCCTGCTGCGGTATCCGGGGCCATGCTGTGGGGAAACTGTCATATTCTCCTTTTTATCGAATAGATAATAATAGAGATAGGAAAGGGGGAAGACCAATGCCCAGACCGAGAACACTCAGTTACGCGTTGAACAAAAAAACAGACAAGTTGTTGAAAGTGTATCGTCAAAAAGCGACGGATCTGGCTGTCATGATACCGGTTGGACTGGTCGCTGCCCTGTTATGGGGTTATTTCCTTGGAAATATGGACTATTATATGAACAGCTGGTTCTCCCTTCCTGCTGCGGCTCCCAATGGCGCTCCCCTGCCTTCCTGGCTGGAAGCGGTTTATTTCCGCCTTCTGCTGGTTACCACCGTGATTTTCGGCTGCATGTATGCATTTTGGAACAGGCATAATGAGAAATACAAAAAATACAAGAAAGAGATTCTGGAGATCCTGGAAGTAAACCCCTGTGAACACAGAAGCCCGTGTTCCTGTAAGGACGACTACTGCCGCTGGCTGGAAAAGGAAGAAGGAGTGGATTTACTATAGTGAAATAGACAAATAAGAATATTTGTAAGGATTTTTAACACTTCTACTATTTTGACAATAGAGAATAGCTGCACTCCGGGCTACAATAAAATTGGGTTTTTGAATTCACAGGAGTTGATCACATTGGATCTGCAGCATCGTTTGGTACGTCAGGCTATTAATATAGCGGTCAGCAAAGCCATGGAGGATATGAAGAGCAGTACGAAGCGAAGTACCAGGAATCTGGTGGATCTGGGGCTGCTTTATGCCCAGACAGAGACGCAGAAAAATTTTTTCAGCATTGCCAAAAAAATCATTTCCAGTCCCCAGACTCCGTACCATATTCTTATTTCCAGTATGATCACCGATGTGAACAATGACACGATCAGGAAAGTGGGATTGAATCTGGGATACAGCAGTTTAATCCACGGAGCCCGCAAGCTGAAAAAGAGATGGAAAAGCACAGGGGATTTGGCTCCCTGGCTGATCATTTTTGACCGGAGTGAGCCGGATCCGGACTTCTTTCCCAATATGGACCGTTGTATTCAGGAACTCCGGGAACTTGGCATTTACTCCTATATCGTCTGCCTGCATGACACAGGGGACGTTTCCAGGCTGTGCGACATTGTGGAGCGGTACGATGAATGCATGTTTGCCCTGAAGGTGCCGCCCGACGTCATTACAGAGGAGACGGCGGATATCGTGGGCAGGAGAAACAATATGATTGTTTCAGTGCAGGCAGAGGGCAGCGATCTTCAATGGAAGGGCAGGGGAACAGCATTCCACCTGCTGCGGTGCAACCGGTGTCTCTATGGATTCCACGTAAATTACAACGATAAGACAATGATTCCGGCAGTTGCCCCGGAGTATGTCCGGTCCGCCATTGATTCCGGCTGTTTCTTTGGAATATACGTTGCGGAAGAGGGCGTTTCGGACGAATGCAGAAAGTCCGTTTATCACTTTGCACGCAGCACAAGAGGGGAAAATGGCCGGCCGCTGCTGACGATGGAGTGGTATCGGGATATTCATGACATCACAAAAGCCATTCTCTCCGGGGAGGGGTATCGGAAGGTGGATCTTTCTGCCCGGAAGACCAATCAAGTGTATCTCAGTACGACGTAAAGGACTTCAGTCCTTTTCTTTTTTTGTCATTTTTGTTATTTCTTTTCCGGACGATTTTTGGATTTGATCCTCCAGTTCATGAAGGACGCTCCCATCAAAAAAGCTACGGATCTTCTCTATGAATTCCGCAGGATCTTCTTTCATGCCCTCATTGGCCCAGCGGATAAGAAAAGCAACAAAGGCAGTGGCAAAGAACGATACGAAAAATTCCCATTTATCACGGTCGTACTTCTCCGAGGGCGGGGAGTTTTCAATCGCAGATATGGCAATATCCCTGATGTAAGTATTCAAATACTCAGGGAAGGAATTTTGCCCGGTGGTGTTGAGTGCATTGGTATAAAATGTTTTGTTTTGCTGCATGTAGCAGCAAAGATCCTTCAAACCATCCGTCCAGTTCTCAAGGGAATCATAAGAGGTCATAAACCGGGTGGTCTCCGTGTAGTAGATCCAGTTCATCAAATCGTATTTATCTTTAAAGTGGTAATAGAAGGACTGCCTGGTCAAACCGCATTCGTCCACAATATCGCGGACGCTGAGTTTATTGAAAGACTTTTTCGTCATTAATTTTTTCAGGGAATTCGCAAGGGCAATCTTTGTTATATTTGCATCCGGCATTGCAGCAAACCCTCCTGCTTTTCCCTCTTCTGCCTGCAGCAATCTTCGGTCATTTATTATTTCCTTTCTTCCCTGATCAAATCAGGACCTCTTCCTAAAGTATAGCAGGTATTTGAGACAGAAACAAACTGTATCCAAAAAAA
>ENA-UOOM01003015-UOOM01003015.1-fermentation-metagenome-genome-assembly--contig:-NODE-3015-length-12907-cov-4.537737_pt1 | contig 12907 bp, 11 predicted proteins | sample MGYA00245781_ERZ724031 | MGnify/ENA primary metagenome ERZ724031 (study PRJEB28704, sample SAMN03018317) | fermentation metagenome | biome: anthropogenic terrestrial biome; feature: soil; material... | reverse complement strand
CCAAAAACTTAGAACATACAACGTAGAACTTAGAACTCAAAAGAGGGCTTAAATTCGGTAGTTCTAAGATCTAAGTTCTATGTAAAAGCATAACAGTCACCTTCGGTGACTAAAAACTTAGAACTTACAACATAGAACTTACAACTTAAACGAAGGGAGCATTTATGAAATACATTACGATAAAAGGTGCTAAAGAACACAATCTTAAGAATATCAGTGTAAAGATTCCTAGGGATCAGTTTGTGGTTTTGACTGGGCTTAGTGGGTCTGGGAAATCTTCTTTAGCTTTTGATACCATATACGCAGAGGGACAAAGAAAGTATGTAGAGTCTCTTTCTTCCTATGCAAGAATGTTCTTAGGTCAAATGAGCAAGCCTGATGTAGAAAGTATTGAAGGCTTGTCTCCAGCAATATCTATTGATCAAAAGACCACGAATAGAAATCCGCGCTCCACTGTAGGAACGGTTACGGAAATTTATGATTACTACCGATTATTATATGCTAGAATAGGAATTCCTCATTGCCCTAAATGTGGTAAGGAGATTTCATCCCAATCTGTAGACCAGATGGTAGATCAGATTATGTCTATGGAGCTTAGGACAAAGTTTCAGATACTAGCACCTATTATTCGAGGCGCAAAAGGACAGCACAAAAAACTTCTTGAATCCATTAAGAAAGATGGATATGTGCGAGCGATTATCGATGGCGATATGTTTGAATTAAGCGAAGAAATTGATTTAGATAAAAACAAAAAGCATACTATTGAAATAGTCATCGACCGTTTAGTAGTAAAAGAAAATATGGAAAAAAGATTAGCAGACTCTATAGAAACAGCCTTGAAAATGTCGGATGGAGTTATTATAGTTGATGTAATAGACGGAGAAAGGCATACTTATAGTGAAAAATTTGCCTGTCACGATTGCGGTATTTCTATGGATAAATTAGAACCTAGAATGTTCTCCTTTAATAATCCCTTTGGCATGTGTGAGGAATGTAATGGCTTAGGGTTTCATAGTCAAGTGGATCCAGAATTGTTAATTCCTGATAGGACTCTATCTCTAAACAAAGGAGCTGTTCAATTCTATGGAATAGGCAATGAAGACACTTATTACCATGAAGTCGTATCAGAGCTAGCAAAGCTTTACGATTTTTCTATGGATGAGCCTTTAGAAAATGCTCCGAAAGAATTTATGGATGCACTTCTTTACGGAACAGACAGAATCGTTCGCATTAACTTTAATTCTCATTTTGGAGGATGGAAGGAAAAAGATGTAGTCTTTGAAGGTATTGTAAAAAATATGGACAGAAGGCATAGAGGGACAACATCAGAACAGATGCTAAGGAAGATTGAGAGCTTTATGTCAGATATTCCTTGCCCTACATGCAAGGGAAAGAGATTAAATGACAAGACTCTGGCAGTCACTGTTAAGGATGTGAATATCATCGAATTGACGGATTTGTCTGTAAAAGATAGCATAGACTTTTTCCGCAAAATCCAATTAACGCCATATGAAAAGATGATCTCTGAGCAAATATTAATCGAATTAAAATCTCGCCTACATTTTCTGAAGGATGTAGGACTAGACTACCTGAATCTTTCTCGAAGTGCAGGTACCCTTTCGGGTGGTGAATCTCAGAGAATTCGCTTAGCTACTCAAATAGGTGCAGGTTTAGTTGGTGTTTTATATGTATTAGATGAACCTAGTATTGGTCTACACCAGAGAGATAATGAGAAGCTTCTTCAGGCTTTGCGAAACCTCACCAATCTTGGCAATACATTGATTGTCGTTGAACACGATGAGGACACCATGTACGAAGCGGATTATATTATTGATATTGGACCTGGTGCTGGCATTCACGGAGGCGAAGTAGTAGCCGAAGGAGATGTAGAAAAGATTAAAAAGTCTAGAAAGTCTATAACAGGTCAGTACCTAAGTGGCAAGAAGAGCATCCCTGTTCCATCCCAAAGGCGAAAGGGAAATGGACATTTTCTTGAAATTAAAGGAGCCAAAGAGAATAATTTAAAGAACATCAATGTAAAATTCCCTCTTGGAACGTTAAACTGTGTGACGGGAGTATCTGGTTCGGGAAAAAGTACATTGATAAACGAAATCCTTTATAAAGGTGTAGCCCACAAGACCAATCGCTTAAACAGAAAGATAGGAAAGCATAAGGAAATAGTAGGTATTGAGAATATTGATAAAGTCATTGATATTGATCAATCTCCAATAGGCCGAACACCACGATCAAATCCTGCCACCTATACAGGGGTATTTGATATAATCCGAGATTTATATTCTCAGACACCAGACGCAAAAGCGAAAGGATATCAAAAAGGTCGCTTCAGTTTCAATGTAAAAGGTGGAAGATGTGAAATCTGCAAGGGCGACGGAATTATAAAAATCGAAATGAACTTTCTCCCTGATGTGTATGTTCCCTGCGAAGTCTGTAAGGGAAAACGCTATAATAGAGAAACACTCGAGGTAAAATATAAAGGAAAGAGCATTGCCGATGTCTTAGAAATGACTGTTGAGGAAGCATTTGAATTTTTCAAGAATATTCCTAGAATTGAATCAAAGATGCGAACGCTAAACGAGGTAGGATTAGGCTATATTAAATTAGGACAACCATCTACTCAGTTATCCGGAGGAGAAGCACAGCGAATTAAATTGGCTACGGAGTTGAGTAAAAGGAGTACGGGCAAAACTTTATATATTTTAGATGAGCCCACTACAGGACTTCATATTGCAGATGTAGATAAATTGGTTATGGTCTTAGAACAACTAGTAGATCACGGGAACACTGTAGTGGTTATTGAACATAATTTAGATGTGATTAAAGTTGCAGATTATGTTGTTGATTTAGGTCCAGAAGGTGGAGAAGGCGGTGGGAGTATCGTCATTACAGGAACACCAGAGGAAGTGGCTCAATATGAAGGATCTTATACAGGGCGTTTTCTAAAAGAAAAAATATAGAAAATTTATGTGTTTTTTGTTTTGATTCGGAAAAAGTTTGGTATAATGCAAGCTAGGGATTAAAGCACCTTCCGTGCTTTAATCCCTAGACCCTAGCCTTTAGTCACGAGCATCAGGGTATTTATTTGAGCGCTACAAGGCTTTATGCAAAAGCTCACGTAGGAAACGATGCCCTCGCCGATTCGCTACTAAGCAATCCGTAATGAGTTTAGGTTGTGCTAGGCGGGTCAAAAACCTTAGGCTCAAGCCCTTAGTCATAGAGCGAGTAATAAGTTAAAGACCATTGTTATCAGCAGTTACGATAGGTAAAAGGTCAGATTGGATTTGTAACAAATCTGTATTTCCAATTTGTAACTTTTGAAATCGTATGTTATAATGAAAAGGTTAAAATTTTATTTATTCAGAAGAAGAAAGTGTATATAGGAGGATTTTGATGGGATCAACAGTTGAAAAAATAGAAAAAAATGTAGCGACGGTAAAAATAGAAGTTTCAGCAGAGGACTTTAATAAAGCCGTAAACAAATCATATAATAAGAGCAGAGGCAAATTTACAGTTCCAGGATTTAGAAAAGGAAAAGCACCAAGAAAGATCATTGAAGCACAATATGGAGTGAATGTATTCTATGAAGACGCAATTGATTTTGCATTCCCAGAGGCTTATAATAAAGCTGTAGAAGAACATAGTTTATTTCCAGTTTCTAGACCATCTATGGAAAGTTTAGATACAGTAGATGCACAAGAAGGTCTTGTTATGACTATAAGCGTTGCTATAAAACCTGAAGTAGAATTAGGTGAATACAAAGGCGCTGAAATCGAAAGTTTAGATTATGTAGTAACAGATGAAGACATCAATGCAGAATTAGAAAAAATTCAAAGTCAAAATGCTCGATTGGTAAGTGTTGAAGAAGGTACTGCTGCAAAAGAACAAGATACAGTTGTAATTGACTTCGAAGGGTTTGTAGATGAAGTGGCTTTCGAAGGCGGTAAAGGTGAAAATTACAATCTAGTGTTAGGATCAAAACAATTTATTCCAGGTTTTGAAGAACAATTAATTGGCATAAAAGTAGGAGAAGAAGTAGACGTAAAAGTAAATTTCCCTGAAGAGTATCATGCTGATGACTTAGCTGGAAAAGAAGCTATTTTCAAAGTAAAAGTGAACGAAATAAAGACAAAAGAGTTGCCTGAAATTGACGACGAATTCGTTAAAGACATTAGCGAATTTGATACATTAGATGAATACAAACAAGACTTAAAGGCAAAACTGCAAGAGACAAAAACAAATGAACTAAAAGAAGAAGCAAAAAACAAAACAGCTAAATTTGCTGTAGATAACGCTACTGTTGAGATTCCTAAGCCAATGGTCGATGAAGAAATCGATAAAACAATAGAAAACTTTTCATACCGTATGCAAATGCAAGGAATCAGTATGGAAGATTATTTCAGATACACCAATTCTTCTGAAGAAGCATTTAGAGAAAGTGCAAGAGGAGACGTAGAAAACCAAATCAAGACAGATTTAGTTTTGTCAAAAATAACTGAAGTAGAAAATATTCAAGCGACAGAAGAGGAAATTGCAGAAGCTATTGAAGAATATGCAAAATCTTATAATATGGAAGCAGACAAGATGAAAGAGACTATGACAGATAGTGATAAAGAATATTTCCAAGAAACAGTTAAGAGAAAAAATGTAATTGCATACTTAGTTGAAAATGCAGTACAAAAGAATTAATAGATAAAAAAGGAGTGGGATTTATGGATATGAATTTAGTTCCTATGGTTGTAGAACAAACAGGCAGAGGTGAAAGATCTTACGATATCTTTTCAAGATTATTAAAGGAGAGAATCATCTTCTTAAATGGTGAGGTTAATGATACAACCGCAAGTTTAGTTGTAGCCCAATTGCTATTTTTAGAAGCAGAAGATGCTGACAAAGACATTCAGTTGTATATTAATAGTCCTGGAGGCTCTGTTACGGCTGGTTTTGCTATATATGATACCATGAATTACATTAAAAGCGACGTCTCTACAATTTGTATTGGTATGGCAGCATCAATGGGAGCCTTCTTATTAGCTGCAGGACAAAACGGAAAGAGATTTGCCCTTCCTAATAGTGAAATTATGATTCATCAACCACTAGGTGGCGCAAAAGGTCAATCTGTGGACGTACAAATTTACGCAAACCGATTGATTCGAACAAGAGATGAAATCAATAGAATATTAAGTGAAAAAACAGGTCAACCTATCGAAGTCGTTCAAAAAGATACAGATAGAGATAATTTTATGAGCGCTAAAGAGGCAAAAGATTACGGGTTGATAGACAAAGTTATTACTTCAAGGTAAGTGAGGTGTTATAGTGACGAAAAACGACGAACAACATATAAATTGTTCATTTTGTGGAAAAACTCAAAATCAAGTAAAGAGAATGGTCGCAGGGCCAGGTGTTTATATTTGTAATGAGTGGATCGACCTTTGTCAAGAAATTGTAGGGGAAGAATACGTCTATGAAGATATTAATGTTGGAGATATTCCAGTACCACATGAAATAAAAGATTTTTTAGATGAATTTGTCATTTCACAAGAAAGAGCGAAAAAATCTTTATCTGTTGCAGTATACAATCATTATAAGAGGATTAATGCAGAGCAAATTGACGATGTTGAACTTCAAAAGAGCAATATCCTTTTATTAGGACCTACTGGTTCCGGTAAGACTTTATTAGCTCAGACCCTAGCCAAAATCTTAAACGTCCCTTTTGCTATTGCAGATGCCACATCATTGACAGAAGCAGGTTATGTAGGGGAAGATGTAGAGAATATTTTACTAAAATTGATTCAAGCTGCAGATTACGATATCGAAAGAGCTCAAACAGGTATCATTTATATTGATGAAATCGACAAAGTTGCTCGAAAAAGTGAAAACCCATCCATTACTCGTGATGTTAGTGGTGAAGGTGTTCAGCAGGCATTACTCAAGATTCTTGAAGGCACAGTAGCAAATGTTCCTCCACAAGGTGGAAGAAAACATCCTCATCAAGAGTTCTTGCAAATTGATACCACGAATGTTTTATTTATTCTTGGTGGTGCATTTGATGGAATCGAAAAGATTATTGCAAAACGTAGTGGTAGTAAGGCAATTGGGTTTGGTGCCGATGTCAGAGGAAAAAAAGATTCTACTAGCAGTGAATTATTAAAAGAGATTCAAACAAGAGATTTACTGAAATTTGGTTTGATTCCTGAATTCATTGGAAGGGTTCCAATTGTCACCACATTAGAGCCATTAGATAAAGAGGCCCTAATAAGAATTTTAACGGAACCTAAAAATGCGTTAGTTAAACAATATCAAAAATTGTTTGAAATGGACGATGTAGAATTAATCTTTGAAGAAGGTGCTTTAAAAGCAATCGCGAAAAAGGCTCTTAAAAACGAAACAGGTGCTAGAGGTTTAAGAGGGATTATTGAAGAAGTAATGTTAGACGTAATGTACGATGTTCCTTCCCAAAAGGACATTATCAGGTGTATTATTTCTGAAGAAACCATCACAAAAAACAAAGCACCTCTTCTAGTATACAGAGAAAAACAACTAGAAGAACCTAAAAAAACAAGTAAAAAGAAAAGCGACGAAGAAAGCGCTAGCTGAGAAAAAGCTCTAGAGAGAACCTCTAGAGCTTTTTAGTCGCTAGCCGTTTCGGGTTATTTCATATTCCATTATGAGACCCCAAGACAATTCCATAAAGCCAGGGACTAGAGATTTTAGCCTAGTGACTTGTATTTTAAATCATTTGACAGTATTCACACTTTTTTTGTTGTAATAATTGCATAAGATAGTTAAAATGATATAATGATAAACGAATAGACTGTTTTTGTTAAGGAGGACTTAGGGTTTGGACAATACCATTAAATATATAGAAGAAGAGCCAAATGAAATTTTGCAAGATAAAGAATACCCCCTAATCCCATTAAGGGGATTAAGTGTATTTCCAGGAATGGTTTTACACTTTGACGTAGGGCGAACAAAATCTATAAATGCATTAGAAGAAGCTATGGCAGATGATCAAAATGTTATATTGATCTGTCAAAGAAATGCAGATGTAGATGATCCACAACCAGAAGATTTATACTCTGTAGGTACATTGGCTGTTGTAAAACAACTCTTAAAGATGCCAGGAAATGTTATTCGAGTTTTAGTAGAAATTGAAAGCAGAGTACTGGTTACAGAATATACTGAGCAAGAAAACTTTTTTAAAGTTCATATACAAGAGATTAAAGGGGAAGAACTAAAAGATAAAGAATCAAAAGCTTTATTGCGAATGACGAAACAATCTTTTATAACCTACCTCGGTTTGACGAAGAAATCATCACCAGATATCATTTTGGCTATGGATTCTATTAAAAACACAGATCAACTACTAGATGTCATTGGAGCAAATTTGCTTTTAGATATTGAAGAAAGCCAGGATTTACTCCAGGAGCTCGATACGAAAAGACGTGTATACAAAATATACGAAGTATTAGTAAAAGAATTAGAGCTCCTTGAAATAGAGAAGGATATTGACGATAAAGTCAAAGACCAAATGGATAAGCAGCAAAAAGAATATTATCTAAGAGAGCAAATGCGTGTCATTCAAGAAGAGCTTGGAGATGGCTCTACTTCTAATGTCATTGAAGAGTATAGAGAGCAATTATCTAAGCTGGATTTAGAGGATGAAATCAAAGAAAAAGTAGAAAAGGAAATCTCAAGGTTAAGCAAAGTTCCATCAGGAACAAGTGAGGCTGGAGTTATTCAAACTTATATCGAATGGATTCTAGATTTACCTTGGAATACAGAAACACAAGAGTTTATTGAACTAAAGGAAGCTAGAAAGATTTTAGATGAAGACCATTATGCTTTAGATAAAGTAAAGGAAAGAATCCTAGAGTATTTAGCTGTAACAAAACTATCAAATTCCTTAAAAGCGCCTATTTTATGTTTAGTAGGACCTCCAGGTGTGGGTAAAACTTCCATAGCAAAATCCATATCACGTGCGATAGGTCGTAAGTTTGTTCGAATGTCATTAGGTGGAATGAGAGATGAAGCTGAGATTCGAGGACATCGTCGTACGTATGTAGGAGCTATCCCTGGAAGAATTATTTATAATATTAAACAAGCTGGAAGCAAAAACCCACTATTTCTTCTAGATGAAATAGATAAAATGAGTCAAGACTTTAGAGGGGATCCAGCATCTGCTCTATTAGAGGTTCTTGATCCAGAGCAAAACACAACATTTACAGACAATTATTTAGAACTTCCTTTTGACTTATCAAAAGTCATGTTTATTACTACGGCTAATAGCACAAGTACAATACCAGGTCCATTATTAGACCGTATGGAAATCATTGAATTATCAGGTTATATGGCTCAAGAAAAATTGGAAATCGCTAAAAAATATCTCTTGCCAAAACAAACTGAAATGAATGGATTGAAGAAGAGCAATATCAAAATTTCTGAAGAGACATTAATGGAAGTGATCAATCACTATTCTCGGGAATCTGGAGTACGTGGATTAGAACGACTCATTGCGCGTATTTGTAGAGTAGTAGCTAGAATTATCGTAGAAGATAATAAGAAATCCGTTACTGTGAATAATAAAAACTTAGAGAAATTCCTAGGACCAAGAAAATACTTCTATGATATTATCGAAGACAAAAAAGAAATTGGCTTGGTCAACGGCTTGGCTTGGACATCTGTAGGTGGAGAGACATTACAAATTGAAGCTATTTCAATGCCAGGAAAAGGAAAGGTCGAACTTACCGGACAGTTAGGGGATGTAATGAAGGAATCCGCTCTAGCAGGAATTAGTTACATCCGATCTAAAACAAAAGACCTAGGTATTGATGAGAACTTTTATAAAGAATTAGATATTCACCTTCACGTTCCCGAGGGAGCCATACCAAAGGATGGTCCTTCTGCAGGAATTACCATGACTACTGCCTTACTATCCATGTTGACAAAAACACCAGTAAATCAGAATCTAGCCATGACTGGAGAAATCACTCTTAGAGGAAGAGTGTTGCCAATTGGTGGGGTAAAAGAAAAACTTTTAGCCGCTCATCGAGCAAATATTCGAAATATCATTATTCCTAAAGAAAATGAGAAGGATTTAGATGAAATACCAGATAATATTAAAAAAGAACTTCATATTTCCGCTGTAAGCAATATGGAAGAGGTTATTCAATTGGTGTTTCACGGTGATTTATAATGAAAATCAATAACGTTCATTTGATTATTAGTGCAGTAAATGCAAAACATTATCCACAACACGACCTACCAGAAGTTTTGCTTTTGGGTAGGTCAAATGTGGGTAAATCTTCGTTTATTAACACAATGATTAATAGAAAAGCCCTAGCTAGAACCAGCTCTCAGCCTGGAAAAACCCGAACTATAAATTTTTATAATGTAGAAGATCTTTTTTGCTTTGTAGATATGCCTGGTTATGGATACGCCAAAGTGTCTAGAGACGAAAGAAAAGATTTTAAGAGGATGATTGAAGAGTATATAAAAAAACGTGAAAATCTAACAATTGTCATACACTTAATTGATTTTCGGCATGAGCCTACTGCTGATGATATAGAAGTGCATAATTGGCTTAGAAAGATGGACATAATTCCTATAGTTATAGCCACAAAAATTGACAAAGTAAAGAACAACGACTATCGAAAAAACATAAAACAAATCATCCGAGCATTCGACTTAGACGGTCCAGAAGATATTATCTTATTTTCTTCTACTGCAAAAAGAGGGAAAGAAGAATTGATGGAAATTTTAGATGAAATTTTGCTCGACTAGGATATTCCTCTTGAGTTAGCAACGTTCAGCTTAGGTATTCCTTTCGGATTTATTAATGGGTTATCAACGAGCCCTAAAGTACTGGTGGCTGATTGCTGACCACTAAAAAAGACAGAGTAAAGAACATTCACTCTGTCTTTTTATTTGAAAATTTATCGAGCAAATCAACGATGTCGGATAATTGCTCATCTTTATTTTCGTCTTGACCTACACTTTGGTTTTCAAAAGATTCTGATTGTTGATTTTCATTCATATCTTCGGTATCTTCTTCTACAGAATCGTCAACGCGAGAAATTTCTGCGGTGCTTTGAAGTAATTTGAGTATGTTGACGGTCTGTTTGATTTTTGTGTATTTGTCTCTTGGTATGAATAGTTTGAGATTATCTAGTATGTATTCTGCCTTGATTTCTAGAGATTGTGCAGTTTTAATACCACTGATGCTATTTTTAATTTTATCTATTGTATAGAGCCTTGAAATGGCATTGTTGACTTGTCGATTGGCACCAGCTGACAAGTAAGGAGACATCTCTTGGGCAATCTCTAGACCTTCCTTAATGGTCATTGGTTTAACGCTTACCGCGTTAATGGAAGGTTCGCTTTGGATTTTTACAAGAGATCCTACATCGTGTTTTATGCTATTTAACTTGATTAAAGCTCTTAAGAGAATTTGATTTTTGGGATGAAGATAAGGATCAAGGGTTTCTACAGCCTGAATGACGTCTCCAGTATCCTCGCTATAGCTTACCTCAAAGTCCGTATTAACAATCTGATGCTCTATCGGCTGTGAATCCATATCGTCTAAAGGAAAGGCTTTTCTATGCAATGGAAGCTGACTATGCCCTTTTGGCCCCCACTCATAGGATTTGTTTTCATTCATATACAACACTCCAAGTTATTTACTATAATCTATGCTTTCCGAGTTGCATCTAGACCTTTGTTGTGTAGAAGGTAATCTATTGATTCATTTGGGGATTATGTACCGAGTAGATTAGCCCCCAAATGAATCAAAATGCAATACCCTTGTCATGTAAATTTGCTTAGAATCTCCTAGGTCGGTTCTGCAGATTCTAGAAAATATTAAGTCCGTCGCCAAATATAACTAACAAAACGATTAGAATCAGTAACCAATTGTCTCCTATATTAAATTTATCAAAAATATTGTCTCCACAACCATCATCTTTAAGTATTAAAAAGACTACCAGTAAAAGCACAATGATCAAAAGCGTATTATCATCATCAAACATACCTTGCAAAAAGTCCATATTTACCTCCCTATTATATATAGGAAATGGCATTGGCCATTTCCCAAATTCTTATTTCCCTATAGTCTATATTCTACACAGGGGCATCTTATGCAATTTTTAGTATGTGTCTGTTTGTGTTGCTATAATATTTACTCCTTTGTATATTACGTTAAGCAATTCATTTGGTGATGAATAGATGGTGTCTTTTACGTAATTATCTTATTTAGTAAATATGATAACTAACAGTAAGAAGAAGAATAATAATGTTTCGTTATTATCTCCGCATATACCAAAGTCGTCAAATAATACAATTAGTAACAAGAAAAACATTAATAGTGTTGAACAATCACAGTTATCTCCAAAAAAACAAGACATTTGTTTACCTCCTAAAATAATGATATTGGTATTGCTTAGTTCATATTACGTAGATATAGAGGAAAGTGTGAAAAAATAAAGCACAATTTAAAAACAAGGACATAGAATACTATTGAGAACTTATAAATGGGAGGGATTCATATCAAGGACAAAGATGTAATGGATATGATCAAGAAAGTCAGCGATTTAAAACAGAATGATGAGGCTTTATACGAAAAAAAAGTTGACGAACTAAAAAATACCATCGGCCAAGATAAAGTAGAGAAAAAACTAAAAGAGCTGGATAAGAAATACGGCAATCAACTGAACGATTCAATAAAGAAGATTACCGAATTTAAAAAAACGGCTTCTAATGAAGAGGTAGCTCAATTAATTCTAGATATGAAAGGTAAACTCTCAAAAGAAGACCAGAAGAAATTTGATAAGTTCCTAAAGATGGCAAAAAACTATATGAAAGATATTTAATGGGGGTAGAGATGTCAATTTTAAATAATTTATTACATTCAGATCCGGAAGCAGCTGAAAAGCAAAAGGAGGTCAATGAAAAGAAATTGGCTGAAAAAAAGGAAAGACGAGCAAAAAAACTTGCACAGACAAAAGCACGACGTGAAAAGATAAAAGCAGAAAAGGCAGAAAGATTGGCTAAAAGAAAAAAAGCGAGAAAACAAAAGGTTAAAGATATAAATGAAAATAGAGAAGAAGATATAGGTATTAAGGAAGAATTAGAAAAAGTAAAAGAAGAAACTCAAGATGAAAGCGAAGAAATCCAAGAAGAAAATAAGGAAGTAGAAGAAGTCAAATACATCAAAACAAGATCACGAAAAAGAAATAACTAATCTCATATTATCACCCTTTTTCTCGTTTGCACATAGATTATAGCAAACACAGGAAAGGGGTGTTTGCTATTTCTAGACGAAAAAAAATTGATAGTAGATTACTAAATCGAATTCAAAAAAATAGGAATGAAGATATTTCTATCATTATATTATATAAAGATTTTAATAAACTAATCACGAGAAAAGCATTAAAAGAATGTAATTGTAAAATAAAGTATAATTTAGAGCTCATCGATGCGGTGGCTGTAGATATGCCAGCGTCAAAAATAGAGGAGTTGTCAAAGTTTCCAGAAGTAAATTTTATTGCTGATGATTCCAAAGTGACCACACAAATGGAAATCGTGCGAGGTACTGTTGATGATGGAGTGTCGGAGGATTTTGGATATGATGGGAGTGGGATAGGCGTAGCTGTTTTAGATACAGGAGTATATCCTCATGAAGACTTAATTGCAAAAGAAAATCGAATTGTTGCATTTAAAGATTTTGTCAATAAGCATACTAGTCCATATGATGATAATGGTCATGGCACCCATGTAGCTGGGATTATTGCCGGAGATGGAACGGCTTCTAAAGGTAAATACAGGGGTATTGCCCCAAAGTCAAAAATCATCGGCGTTAAGGTAATGAACGCTGATGGGGGAGGAGCTACTTCTAATA
>ENA-UOOM01003013-UOOM01003013.1-fermentation-metagenome-genome-assembly--contig:-NODE-3013-length-12918-cov-4.165513_pt1 | contig 12918 bp, 7 predicted proteins | sample MGYA00245781_ERZ724031 | MGnify/ENA primary metagenome ERZ724031 (study PRJEB28704, sample SAMN03018317) | fermentation metagenome | biome: anthropogenic terrestrial biome; feature: soil; material... | reverse complement strand
AGGGATATACAGTATTTGAACATGCCAGTCATGGTTTGCTGCATCATCATACCGTGACTGGCATGTTCAAATACTGTATATCCCTGCCCATGCCGTATCCGGTAACTTTCCGCTTCACGGACCGGCATGGGAGTAATGGTCCAGTATTCTCCTGTTTTGTCGTCCCGGACATACAGAATTTCTCCGGAAGGATCCCGGATCGGATCATTGGACCAGGGAGTCAGTTTGTTCTCCCGGCTATTCCCACACCAGGTATAGCCGGAACCGGATTCAGTGACCAAAAATCCGAACTCGGGATTGGAGATGATATTGCTCCAGGGAAGAGGCGTTACCTTCCTGTCCTTTAAATAAACGACATATTCCTTCCCGTCTTCTGAAAATCCTCCCATATCGTTGAAATAGGCAAGTCCCGCGGGCCGGGGAATTTCATTTTTGGAAACCACATGATAATCGATATCCTGCGTGTTCAGGAGAGGAATGGTTTCATTGGATTTTTTATTCAACAGCAGCTGAGAGGAAATCGATCCGTCTTCCCCGTTTAAAATCAGTCTGGATGCGCAAAACAGCAGACAAAGATCCTCCTTCGGTATATTGCTGCTTTGACGGAGGAACACGCCCCCCGGCTTATCCATAAGGTCGCGGGCATGACTGATTCCGGCCAGTTCCCTCAGGCGTTCGTTTACCGGCTGTTCATAACTGTTTCCATATTCATTCAGCAGCACCAGATCCACCTGCAGGCCTTTCAGTCTCATATATTCATGGGCTGTCAGCATTTGCTGCACCAGTTCCATATGTTCCATCCTGCTGACGCGCAGAAGGACAATGGGCAAATCCCCGGAAATTCCATATGTCCACAGAGTACTCCTGCCTTTCCGGTTTCTCCGTATCATTTCCCGCTTCCAGTCAGACGGCGGCCTGTTGTAAAGAATCTGTGAGGCCATGGCCTGATACAGATTGGCCCTTCCTGCCGAGATATTCAGATAACGGAGCTCCACCTGGGAATGTGTCCAGGCCAGCTCCATGGCACGATTTGCTACATTGCTGTTCTGACATTCCCTGGCCTGGGCAATGGCCGATTCACGGGAATCCGCAACTCCGGTTATATAGGAAATCCGAACCGTCTCTCCTGCGGAAAGATAAATCCTTCTGCGAATGCTCATAATGGGATCCAGTACGGCACCTGCAGAATCAGACAATGGGAATTCCGGATCCATTACCTGCGGATCCTTCAGGGTTCTTCCCCTTCCGATAAATCGGGCACGGTCCGTTTCATACTGTATGCTGCCCACCGTTTCTCCTTCCGTTACAACGGTATGGAACATCCACAGTGATTTCTGCGTTTTTTCCCGCGGTCTCCTGGTTGCCAGCAGAATATTCCGCACCGGATGAAATTCCGTCTGGACAAACAGATTACTGAAGGCGGGATGGGCAAGATCGGCTGAAAAGGGAGCCAATACAATCTCAGAATAACTGGTTACCTCCATCATTCTGCCGTTTTCCCCATGATTTGTAAGGGAAATGCGACGGATTTCCCCATTATACTCCGGAGAAACCACAACCTCCATCCTGGTTTCAATATTCCCGTCTTTCCGATAAAAGGATGCACGGTCCGTTTCAAAGACGACCTTGTAATCCTCCGGCAGGATACCTGCAGGATGATAAGCGGCGGACCAGTAAGTATTGGAGTTCAGATTCGCAATATAGAACATCTCTCCCCAGTCATCCCGCGTGACGTCCTTCCGCCATCTGGTGACAGCCTGACCGGAATACTGGCTGAACCCTCCCCCGCTGTTGGTCAGCATTACGGTGTAATTGCCATTGGACAGCAGAACGGTTTCCGGAAGAACGGTATGCGGCGTATGGATGGTTCTTTTTGCCTGGGATTCCTGATGTTTCCTTCCTTCCTCCAGATCCGGGCCCGCCATCTCTTCGTAATCCTTTATATAGATTTCCCTGCGCGGCATCCTTTCCTGAAGCAGCAATTCGGTGGCCTTTATCATGGGAGCGGAATGAAAGCGGGTCTGCATGACATTGTTGTTCAGGTAATTGTTGATGGCAATCAGTGCCATGCCCTGATGATGGGCCATAAAGCTTTTTACAACCATGCTTTTTCTCTTTTTTGGCAATCGCTCCGGTGTATAATCGATCGCCTCATAAAACCCGTAAGGGCCTTCCAAACCTTCCGACGCCAGGACCTCCATGTTGCGGAACGCAACAGCAGGCTCCAGGGGCAAAGCAAGGATGCCGGCATAGGGAGCCACAACCATATCGTTGATCAATCCCCTCTTCAGACCCAGGTGGGGAATGCCGAAAGCCTTGTATTGATAATTGAGATGCAGGTCAAAGGCATAAAAGCCGGATTCGGAAACTCCCCAGGGAAGATGACGCTGCTCCGAGAACTGTTTCTGTCCCCGGATTACAGCGGCATACGTTTCATCCAGCAGGGTATGGTTATAATTTCTCATGATGAGCAGGGGCATCAGATATTCAAACATGGTGCCGCTCCATGAAATGAGAACCCGAAGATCCCCGACCAGAGCCAGGGGCCTCCCCAGTTTAAACCAGTGCTTTTGGGGAATGTCCCCTTTGGCTATGGCAATAAAGCTGCTTTGCCTTGCTTCCGAAGCCAGCAGGTCATAGTAGGATTTTGTCAGGTGACCGTCTTCCACATTATATCCGATGGATAAAAGCTCCTGCTTCTCATCATAGAGAAGCCGGAAATCCATTTTGTCTATAATGTCCTTTATTTCACTGCGCAGCTGACGGCATCGACTGGCAAAATCCCGAATGGCGGAATAGGATCCGGCAAGAGAAATCTCCATATCCTTCAGCCATTTTCTGGACTCCCGGAATCCGGAGGATTGACAGGCATCCCGGTTCAGGGATACCATGATTTCAGAAAGGCTTTTTAAAATCCCCAGATAGTGATCATAAATATTCTGAAGGGATATGGGCCCGTTCAGCTGCTTCAGCAGCTTCGACATTTTCCGGGCTGTCTCCTGATAGACTCCTTTTTCGCTCAGCAGAGTGGCAGGAATCTTCTGAAGCAGCCGGCTCCAGGGGAAAAACAGTTCCTCCTCCGTCTCATATGCCGTAATCAGCTGGTCCACAGCCTTGCTCTGCCCTTTCAGGTCGTCCAGAAGTATCCGCCACTCCGATACACTGACGGTCTCGCTGTCCATCAGCGTATTCAGCAGGCTTTGATGCTCCATATCCTCCTCCCCGCTGTTCAGGGAAAGAACGTCCCGGAGTCCGGCGATGTTTTCCTTTCCGATCAAGGGGCGTTTGAACAGTTCTTCCATTCCCTGGCTCAACGTAATCAGATAGCCGATCAGATTCCCGTTATCCACGGTGGAAACATACAACGGCCGGAGCGGTTCCAGAGTCTGGGTATGATACCAGTTATAATAGTGGCCTTTCCACTGTTCCAGACGAAGCATGGTTTGGATGGTGTTCTCTGTTCTCTCCACAGCTTCCAAAGTTCCGATATAACCAAGATCCCGGGCAGTCAATATGGATAAAAGATAGAGACCGATATTGGTGGGCGAAGTCCGGTGCGCCACCCCGATGGGAGGTTCTTCCTGATAATTGTCAGGCGGCAGCCAATTGTCCTTGTTGGTAACCAATTCGTTGAAAAAATTCCATGTTTTATAGGCGATTCCCCTGATTTTAAAATCCTGTTCCGCAGAAAGCTTGGGAATGCGTTTGTTCTTTGGCTTGCTGACCAGATAGGCAATATAGGGGGAAAAGATCCAGCATACGGTGAACAGCAGGCTGTACAGCCAAAATTCCGGTCTTGCAGTGACCGTGGCGATGAAAAAGACAACGGACAGCAAAGCCGGAGCCCGCATTTTATCCCAGAAATCGGATAATTCCCCGCGAAATCTCCGATCAGAATCTGCAGCGGTAACCCATTCCAGCATGTTCTGATGGCTGACCATTACCCGCCAGATGGAGCGGAAAACAGCATCCAGCATGACATAGGATTGATGCGCCAGAAAGACAAAGCCCAGGAGGATCTGAAAGAGCAGGCTTTTGGTGCCTTCCAACACACCAGGCAGTCTTTGCCCGGAATAATTGCCATTTTTACGGGACAGCAGTTTTCCTGCCAGATCCGTAATCAATGGAAAGAGAAGGGTCAGGAAAACAAGTCCGATCCACAGGGCTACTGATCCCGGCAATACAAGAAGGCTCAGGATAAGAATGACATATAAAGCAGGGGAAAGCAGACTCCGCCTCAGGTTATCTGTTATTTTCCATTTTGAGAGACGATTCAACGGGTTTCCGGCCAGCTCGCCCTTCTGATTGCGAACCTGGGATCCCAGCCAGGGGAGCAGCTGCCAGTCGCCCCGTGTCCATCTGTGAAGTCGCATGGTATACCCGATATAGTGGGCGGGATATCCATCGATCAGCTCAATATCCGTGACCAATCCGGCCCTTACGTAGCAGCCCTCCAACAGGTCATGGCTCAATACACTGTTTTCCGGAATGGCGTCCTTCATTACCCTGTTGAACACATCCGGCTGATAGATCCCTTTTCCGGTATAGATTCCTTCCTGAAACAAATCCTGATATACGTCGGATACGGCAGTGGTATAAGGATCCACGCCGGTTTGTCCGGAGAAGGTCAGGGAAAAGAACGAACGGCTTGCGCTGTCTACAGACACGCCGATTCTGGGCTGGAGCATTCCATAACCTTCCACTACTCTTGTTCCGTCTTCGCTCAGTACCGGTTTGTTCAATGGATGGGCAATTGCCCCGATTAATTTTTTTGCGGCATCCCTGGGCAGCTGGGTGTCAGCATCCAGGGTGATAACATATACAATTTTGCTCAGGACGGACAAATCCCCTGCCTGGATGAAATAACTGGTGTCCCTGCTTCCGGACAACAGAGCGTTGAATTCAACCAGTGCCCCTCTTTTCCTTTCCCAGCCCATCCAGGATTTCTGCTTTGGGTTCCACTGGCGATACCGATGAAAAAAATAGAAAATATCTTCCCTTTCCCGTCCATAGCGCTGGTTCAGTTCGTGAATCATCCGTTTTGCCGTATCCACAATGACATTGTCGCTGTCTGTCTTTTCCTCCGGTCCATCCTTATAATCCCCCAGCAGGGCAAAATGAAGGTTTTCCTCCTGATTGGCAAGATAAAACACTTCCATCTGGTCAATGAGTTCCATGACCCGTTTTTCACTGGTCAATAAGGCAGGTATGACCACCATGGTACGGTATTCCTCCGGAATTCCTTCTTTCAGTTCCAGCTTGGGAATGTGGAATGGCCTGCATATTCTGGCAGCAGCCCAATGAACCAGACCAATGGCAATGCTGTAGACCGGCAGAAAGGACAAAACGGCAGCAAGCAGCATATTCCAGAAACCAGGGAGAACGGAAGTATGGAAGACAGCAGCCAGGAACAATACCATACCCAGCGCCGTCAGCAAACCGATGAAACCAAAATAAAGGAATGCATTCCGTTTTCCTGTTTTCCGGCGGGACAGTCTCCCATTCATCTTTGCTTCCAGCAGACTTCTGCCCTGATCGACAATATAGTATCCAATGTGCCGCATTTTCTCCAGGGAATCCTCCTGATTTTCCCTTGCACATTCCAATGCTTTTTCGGCAACCTGCAATTCATTGGCACGATGCTTTTTTGCAATCTGCTCCACCCTGTGACGGTAGCTGTTCCTGGATGCAAAGTCCATCGCAGAATATATGCCGGCGGGATCCTGACGAAGGATCCGATCCAGAATGCTGAGTTGTTCAAAGATTTCATCCCACCTCATATTGGAAACGAGGCGCAGACTGGTTACCGCATTTCCCATGGAACCCTGACTGGACGCCTGGGTCTGATGAACCTGCTGCACGATTTCATCTGCACTGGTGTGCTGAACGGCAAGCTTGCCATCCACCCATCGGATAATGGGTGCAGCTTCTCCTCCTTCCTCCCTCAGCCGCTGCAACAGCCGTTCTGCATAAACCGGTTTCAGTACTTTATTCGCTGCATCGTGTTCGGTGATCACTTTTCGGAATTCATCCCGATAGTCCGGGGTGCCGGTACAGCACAAGCACCGCCAAAATGGATCTGGTCAGACTGTTCATCAGTTTCACAGCCCATTCATCCGCCTGCTTTCGCAGCTTTATGGATTCGGAAATCATCACAGCGATATCCTTGATGGTTTCCAGCAGGCAAATACGAAGAAACAACGGAATCGCCCAAAGTTCCCTGCAGGTTAACGGAGCGTGAGCCTGATATTCCTCCAGAAACGAAACAATGGTCTCCTCTTCCAGCCTTCCGTTGAGAAATTCTACCAGCTCTGCAGCCATTCCGTAAATTCTTGGAAATCCTGCATGGTCTCCCTTTGTCAGAACCGGAAGATTCCGTGATAAATCACTGGTTATATGATACTGTGTCTCCTTGAACTGTTCCTCTATTACATAAAAATTATCCAGCAGCCATTCCGCAGCCGGAACGATGTTTCCTCTGGATTTGATGTCCTCACTTGTGGATTGGTAAGCCTGGATCAGAATCTGATTGGCTTCCCCCAGCCTGGGGAGCTTACATCTTCTGTTTCTGCCCGGAGCTGCGGTTATCTGCTTTACGGCCATTTCTTCAGCAAGTTGTTTCAGTTGTTCCAAGTTTGGCATAATCACAAATGCTCCTTTGCATCGACGGTATGACCTGGATTTTTCCAGTTCAAAAAAAGAATCAACAGCTTGGATCAGATAAGCCTTGATTCTTTCTCATAAAGGCAAAATATAGTATGTTCCGTATGGATTCAAATTATCCGGATTTCATGAGCAAACTACGGCATACTGTATTTACAGCAAAAGAGTATGCGAATCCTGTTGTTTTTGAAAGAAGAATGTTGAATCATGCCGTGCTTCATTTATTAGAATATTATAGACAACAGCATATCCACATTATACACAGAGTTATCCACAGGTTCGAAGCCAAATTTCAAAGGATCTCTCCCGTTATCCACATCCGGACCCCATGGGTTATTCCCAGCGTTTCTTTTGGTCCATTGAAAGGTTTATGAAAGATTCCATTCATAAACTTTCCGAACGTTCCGAATAAACCCGTCCAGGCAATGAAACATGGGGAACAGCATTCAGGGATAAATCGGAAAGATTGCCTTTTCGCAGCTGATAATAACCGGCACAGGCAATCATGGCAGCATTGTCCGTACATAAAACGGGCTGCGGATAGAGTACATGGATGTGCCTTTTTTTCGCTTCTTTTTCCATTTCCTGCCGTAAGGCAGAATTTGCCGCCACTCCGCCTGCCATGGCAATATACTTCCCATTCAGCCTGAGCGCACTGTTTATGGAATTTTCCGTGAGTACATCCACCACTGCCTGCTGAAAGCTGGCAGCTACATCCTCACGGGAGACCGTCTCGCCCCTTTGCTCCTCGTTGTGCAGATAATTGATCACGGAGGTTTTGAGACCGCTGAAGCTGAAGTCAAAAGGATGATCCTTGAAATGGGACCGCGGAAATGCCACAGCATCGGGATTTCCGCGTCTGGCCAGCCGATCCACAGCCGGTCCGCCGGGGTATTCCAGTCCCAATGCCCTCGCCACCTTGTCGAACGCCTCTCCTGCAGCATCGTCCCGGGTTTGCCCGATCATTTCATAACAGCCGTAATCCGTTACGGAAACCAATTGGGTATGACCTCCGGAAACAACCAGGCAAAGGAAAGGAGGAACCAGTTCCTTGTGCTGGATATAATTTGCACTGATATGCCCTTCCAGATGATGGACACCGATCAAGGGCCTGTTCAATCCAAATGCAAACGCCTTGGCCGCGGAAACCCCTACCAGCAGGGCTCCCACCAGACCCGGGCCATAGGTCACTGCCACAGCATCCAGCCGGGATTTTGGCACACCGGATTGCCGCAGGGCCTCTCCGATGACTTCATTGATTGCCTCCACATGCTTTCGGGAAGCAATTTCAGGTACCACCCCTCCATAAATCCTGTGAGTGGCAATCTGAGAAGCAATGACATTGCTCAATACCTCCCGGCCGTTTCGGATCACAGCGGCAGAGGTTTCGTCGCAGGAACTTTCAATGCCGAGAATGAAAACTTCTTTTTGTTCCTTTATGAAACTCACTTTTTCCTTCATTTGTTGAAAATACGACATGTTTTCTCCTTCTTATTTGCAAGCTGACTTTTCCCGTCCTGCATTCTTCCGGCGCTGCCTTCTGGCCTGCCGATGCAGAAAAATCGCCGGGATCGCCAAAATAATGCTTCCCCCCGCAAAAAATACCATTACACACTGTACTGCATGACTGAAAAAGGATTCGGGAAGCATTTGTATCATAATGTCCGTTTCCGGATTCAACAGCCATAAATCATTATTGAAAAACAAATAATGAAACTGATCCCAGTAGTAAGTAAAATTGGAACGAACCAAAGGAATCAGAACGGCAAGCAGCACCAGCAAAACCACACCGGCTGCCAGGTAAGAGGAAGCAAGGAAGCGGAGAGGATGCTTTCCGCTGTTGAAATACAGAACCGCGCCGAGAAGCAGAATACCGGCAATGGAAAACTTCTGAAGCCTGTCTGCAAAATCGAACAGGTTTCGGACATCCACCATATGGGTGGTTTCCCGGTCATTGAACACCAGGCGGCGTTTTCCCCGGATTTCCGCTTCCACGTCCAGGGAATCCCGCTTTCCCCGGATGTAATCCACCAGCACTCCGGTTACACGGGACAGATCCTCCCGGGAGATCCCGATGGCCTCTGCGGTATTCAGCCGGTTATACTGCTTTTCATAAAATGCTTCGTTATAGGCAGTCCATTGAATCCCGGTAACCAGCAGAACCGGGAAAACAAGAACGGAAACCAGAAAGCCTGCCAGATAGTTTATTTTGTTTCTCATCCCGATATCCGGACCTCCCCCTGTATATGAAAATTCCACATAATCAATGCATCTTCCCGATTGTTGCTGTAATACCCCTTCCGGATTCCTCCTCTCTCAAATCCCATGGAATCGTACAGGTGAATGGCAGGATAGTTGGACACCCGGACCTCCAGGGTCATGCGCTCGATGCTCAGCCGGCAAGCTTCCTCCATCAGGGTCTGCATAATCAGGCGGCCAAACCCGCGATTCCGGTAATCCGGATGAACAGCGATATTGGTAATGTGCGCTTCGTCCAGTATCAGCCACATTCCCCCGTATCCGACTACTTTGCCTTCCGTCCGGACGGTAAAGTATCTGGCACACTTATTTTCCTCCACCTCCAGCCGTAACGACTCCCTGGACCATGGCAGGGAGAAGCACAGCTTTTCCAGCCGGGATATGTCTTCCAGCTCTGCGGAGATCATAGGCCCGATTTGTCCATTCATGGCGTTTCCCCCGTTTCTTTTCCTCCGGCCTGCTGCCGGGATCTTTTTTGCTCGGCCTGCGACGGTCTCAGATAAAATGGCTTTAGACTCTGGCATGGGACTGCTTTTCCTTCTGCTGCTTCCCTCATGCCAAGCCATCCGATCACCGAAGCACGTTGATAAGTGAGATAAGGGGGAGCGAACCGTGCGGACTTCCCCAGCCTTTCCGACAGCTTATCCCGATAAACCGGGATTCCATCTCCCACAAAGTATATGGGCTTTTGAGAAAGAATCAACTGATCCGTCAGCTTCCCCACAGGAAGTGCGGAATAAGGCATCAACGGGACATAGCGATTCCCTTCCCACCGATAAACGCAGGTATAAACCTGGTCCCTTCTGGCATCCATAATGGGACAAACCAATGCGTCCTCCGGGCCTGTCACGTTGTAGGCCAGAGCATCCAGGGTAGGAACGGCTGCTGCAGGCTTTTCCACTGCCTGGGCCAGCCCCTTGACGGTGGAAATGCCAATGCGCAGGCCGGTAAAGGATCCCGGCCCTCCGGACACTGCAAACAGGTCCATCTGGTCCGGCGTCATCTGACAGGAGTTCAATGCTTTCTCCACCATGGGCATCAGGATCACCGAATGATTCTTTTCAAGATGCTGATAGCCCTCATACAAAAGCCGGTCCGCCTCCAAAATGGCTACGCCGGCAACAATGGAAGAAGAATCAATGGCCAATACCTTCATACGGGCGAAGCACCTCCTCCAATTCTTCGAACCTTCTGCCAAATGGCTCCAGAGTGATTTTCCTTCGGGTCACAGAATCCATTTTAGACAGGCTTATTTTCATATATTCCCCCGGAAGCAGACTGCCCATTCTCTCCGGCCACTCCACAATGGCAATTCCGTCTCCATAAAAATACTCTTCATAATCCAGGTCGTAAAGCTCTTCCGGCTGGGTCAGCCGATAGAGATCAAAATGATAGACCGGATATTTGCCGACATACGGATTCATCAGGGTAAAAGTCGCACTGGTAACCATATCGGAAACGCCGATGCCACAGGCAATTCCCTTGGATAGAACAGTTTTGCCGCTTCCCAGGTCTCCATACAGCAAAAGGATATCCCCCGGTCTTACGTTTTCTCCAATGTGTTTGCCGAAGCCCAGGGTATCCTCTTCGGACTCTGATATCCATATCAAGATCATTCACCTCTAAATCAATTCATCTTTGAAAGGAAACTTTCGATCCTTCCGGTATGATATTCCATATTATATCATAAGCAATCTCCTGTGGAGAGTTATTTATGCAGAACAGGGGACAGCTTTTTATAGATCAGCATGGTCGCTGCGGACAGAACGATGCTCTTGAACAGGTTAAAAGGAACGATGCCAAACAAAATCAGGGTCCTTACACTGGTAACGGCATTGCCCGGCGCTGCGGCAAGAATCTGATCCAGTGGCATGAACTTCTGATACAGGGGAAGGATCAGAAAAGCATTGGAAAAGCATGCCACCACCGTCATAACCACAGTACCGATCAGCATCCCGACAACAGCATGTTTTTTATCCTTGTACCGTAAATAAAACATGGAGGCCGGGACGACAAAACAGCACCCCACGATAAAATTGGACAGCTCCCCGACTCCTCCGGTATCGGTCCCCTTAATCAGGATATTCAGGATATTCTTGATCAATTCAACCAGAACTCCTGCTGCCGGGCCAATGGCAAATCCACCCAGCAGTGCCGGAAGATCACTGAGATCCATTTTCAGAAATGCCGGAAAAACAGCGACGATGGGAAAGGAAAGCACCATCAGTACAAAGGACACAGCGGAAAGCATGGCAATCTTCACCAGATTCCTGGTGTTCCACTCCATTTTCAAAGTCCCGGCTGCCCTGACCTGACGATCGTGATTCATAGATATCTCCTCCTGAAAATAATAGAAATAACAAAGAATCAACAAATACCGTGAACGTAAAAACGCTCCCGAAAAACCTTCAGAAGCGTCAAAAAAACAAACATAACACCTTCTCCCATCCAGACTATACTGTCGGTCCCGGAATTACACCGGATCCATCCTCTGAGGACTACTCTCCAAGGATTTGCGGACTTTACCGCCGGTCGGGAATTGCACCCTGCCCTGAAAGTTTATTGATGACTCATTTATTTGATTATATCATAAATATTACAGGAAAAGCAAGACAATTTTACAGTATTTTACAGTCCTTTCATGGTCAAAGAAATCCGCTTTCTTGGAATATCCACACTCAGTACCTTTACGGTTACAATATCACCGACCTGTACAACATCCATCGGGTGTTTCACGAAATGATCCGACATCTGAGAGATATGAACCAGCCCATCCTGGTGTACGCCGATATCGATGAAAGCGCCAAAGTCAATGACATTCCGCACCGTACCGGTTAGAATCATATCCGGCTTCAGGTCCTCCAGACTCATGACGTCGGTCCGAAGAATCGGCTGTGGCAACTCATCCCTTGGATCCCGCCCAGGCTTCTGCAATTCCCGGACAATATCCTGAAGAGTGGGAAGCCCCAGACCCAGAGCATGGGAAACTTCTTTTAAGTCCCACTTTTTTGAATTCGTAGCCAGTTCCCTCAGTCCTTTTTCGTTCATGCCTTTCGGGCAATCCATCCTTTTCATCAAACCGGTCACCGCTTCATAAGACTCCGGATGGACACCGGTATTATCCAGAATATTCTCTCCGCCAGGTATCCGGAGAAAGCCGGCACATTGTTCAAAGGCTTTGGGTCCCAGCTGCTTTACACGCAGAAGCTGTTTTCTATCTCGAAATTTCCCGTTTACCTCCCGAAAGGAAACGATATTCTTTGCCATAACAGGGGTAATGCCGGAAACATACTGAAGCAGGGACACCGAGGCAGTGTTCAAATCAATGCCCACGCTGTTGACGCTGGACTCCACCACACCTTTCAGGGCCTCTGTCAGCCGCTTCTGATTGACATCGTGCTGGTACTGACCGACACCGATGGACCTGGGATCAATCTTTACCAGCTCCGCCAGGGGATCCTGAAGCCTCCGGGCAATGGAAACAGCACTGCGGAGAGACACATCATACTCCGGAAACTCCTCACTGCCCAGCCTGGAAGCGGAATAGACCGAAGCACCCGCTTCGTTTACCATGACATAGGAAACCTTTCTGTCCAGCTCCCTGCACAGCTCCGCGGTTCCCATTTCACTTTCCCTGGAAGCTGTCCCATTTCCAATGGCAATCACCTGCACATGGTGTTTCCGGATCAGTTTCTTAAGAATGTCCATTGCCCCGGCCTTATCGTGGTTTGGCAGCGTCATGTAAACCACTGCCGTGTCCAGTACTTTTCCGGTATCATCCACCACAGCGATTTTGTTTCCTGTCCGGAATCCCGGATCCATTCCCAGAACGGTTTTCCCTTTCACCGGTGGCTGCAGCAGCAGATTGCGCAGATTCTCCCCGAAAACCCGGATGGCCTGTTCCTCTGCTTTCTCCGTCAGTTCCCTGCGGATCTCCCGTTCAATGGAAGGGGCAATCAGCCGTTTGTAGGAATCCTCCGTTGCCTTCTGCAGAAG
>ENA-UOOM01003012-UOOM01003012.1-fermentation-metagenome-genome-assembly--contig:-NODE-3012-length-12918-cov-7.694395_pt1 | contig 12918 bp, 14 predicted proteins | sample MGYA00245781_ERZ724031 | MGnify/ENA primary metagenome ERZ724031 (study PRJEB28704, sample SAMN03018317) | fermentation metagenome | biome: anthropogenic terrestrial biome; feature: soil; material... | reverse complement strand
TAGAAAGATATAGTATGAAAGAAACTACTGCTTTAACTGAGTTACCTATAGGTAATTCTAAGGCGGATTTTGTAATGATTAATGGTGAAGGTATTGTTTATGAAATAAAGACAGGGCTTGATAATATTGATAGGTTAAATGGTCAAATAAATGATTATTATAAGGCTTTTAAAGTTGTTTATGTTGTAACATGCGAATATCATTGTAAAAAAATTCTTGATTTAGTCGATGAATATGTAGGAATAATTATTTTAACTGCCACAAATGAATTAGAATTAATTAGGGAGGCAAAAGAAAACTCAAATAATTTAGATTTTAAAACAATATTTAATATATTGCGTAAAATGGAATTTGAGTCTATTATAACAGATTTGGATAAGGAATTACCTGAAGTATCACAATTTATATATTATAAAGAGTGTAGAAAGATTTTAGAAAAGATGGACGTAATAGACTTACAAGCAGAAATGCTTCAAAAGCTAAAAGATAGACAAAATATAGAAGTAAAAGAGTATAAAGAAACTGTACCGTATGAATTAAAATTTTTAATTTATTTTTCGAATTTTAGAAAGAAAGAGTATATAAATTTGAGCAGGGTATTGAAATTAGAATTTGAGGGGTGAGATTATGTATTTTCCATACCTAAGAGGAAAACGATTCGAATTAATTTGTTTAAGAGAACTTATTGAAAAGGATTTAATAGGAAACAAGGTTATTCCTATAATAGAGCCTATATCGCCTTCACCAACTATGGCTAAAACCTTAAAATGTTATGTTGAGAATAATAAAAAAATAGCAATTATAATTAATCCAAGTGTTGGGGGCTTTATAAAAGAGTTTAAGAAATTAAAGAAAAAAGAAACAGATGAAAACAAAAAATGTGTTACTTCAACTATTATAAAGCATATTAATAATGAAAATGCAATTAAATCATATTTAATGGATAAAAACATGGCTATAAAAATAGCAAACAAACCTACAAAAAATGATTTCCTTATAATAAATACAAATAGGGATTGTTTAGAGCCATATTTAAGTGCATATAAGAAGAGTAAACCAGTATATATTCTAATTCCTGATAACGACAGAGCATTTTTGAAATCTGTTCAAGGTTCAAAAATATCATTCAGAGATTATTTTAATAAACAAAATAGAAACTCTGACTACTCTAATTGTCCGGATGAATTTTTTACTGATATACATTTATGTTATGAGGAAGATGGATATGATGGATTTTCAGATTATTCAATAGTTGGTAAAGGGTATGAAGATTCAGGATTTGCTCCTAAAGCTGTAGCTATTCATATTGTATATTTTGATAAGAAAAATGCTTTAAGAATTAGACATTTTGTTTCTGACTCTAATGAGAATATTAAGGATACGGCAGGAAAGTTTGGAGAAGCTCTTGAAAAGCTAGTCAGATGGTGTAAATCAAATAAGATAACTGAAACAGAAGGATTAAGAGGATTTTATGGATGTTATAAAGCTGGAAAATATCCTGGTTTAGGAACTGTAAAAAAATTATCTATTATGCATCATATAGAATTAATGAATAAGTTCCTTGAAGGAGATGTTAAATAATAGGGATTAAGTGATTATATCAATAAAATTTAGGTTTCTTCTATCATAAATATTAATCCTGCATGGGGATGTAAGCTATCGTTATTAATAGCTTAAATAATTATAAGCATAAAGGGAAATCATTTGGAATGAAAAAGCATAGACAGTAAACGATTGTTGAACGATTACATAATTTGTGTGGTATTGAATTAATGCTTTGATATGTAAAATTATTAGGAGAATTATATATGTTACAATCATGGTTTGAAATGAAAAGATATAGAACGGCGAAAATATGATAATTCTGTATGGATACCTCTTTATGCATCCAGCAGTTAGAGAAGATTGGTACATATGGATATGATGGATACAGAGAAGAGTATTTTGGATGTGGCACACTTGCAGTTCCTGTTGAAAAGAAAGATGAGGTGGAGGAGGTTGACGATAGCATAAGATATAAGATGTGCAAATATCCACATGATGATTGTCCTAAACACTAGGATTAGCCTCCTATTTTTGTTGTATTTTGTCAAAATTTCCAGTATAATGGAATTAAGAAATATATATTTATTTATGAAAATATGGAGGTATAAAATGATAAAAAAAGGAAGACCTTATAGCGATGAGAACGGATTTATAGACTCAGCTCTTATCACAGATTGTTTGCAAGAAGAGATTGATACGGTATGTAATTGGATAAAAGATAATATTTATCCCAGGAAAACACCGTTATTGGACTATACAAGCTATGGCATTAAACATATTTTAGAAAATGATACTGGAATATATTTAACTAACAATCAATTCAAAGATGCTATGCTATTATGTGGCTATGAACCAGTCGATCCAGATGAACTCAATTGGAGTTATTGTATTAGCAAACGTTCCCCGGCATTTGATCGTAAGTAACGTAAAGGGTCCAACACTAGGTTTATAACTGGCAATAGTAGTCCTGAGAAGCTTATGATTTTTATCGGTGCATGCATTTGTGTTTATGTGTTTTTCGGCGAGTTAAGAGGGAATATTCATATTTAATAAGTGAACATAAGTTGTACAATATGTTTTTAGGATGGAGATATAAAATGACTAGTGAAAATATTAAATATTTCAAAGGGAAAAATGAAGAGAATGTTGATTTAGATTGGTTAAGAAAAGAGATGGCTCAATATCTTCAAATAGATAATTTGAATTTTTTAATAGGTGCTGGTTGCTCAAGTCATATTGTTTCAGATGTAGAAAAAGGTGTTCCTAACATGCAGTCCTTATATGAAGGTTTTTTCATTGATAATCCAGATGTTGAAATTATAGATGAAAAGGTTAATGGAATGTTTGATTATAACCTGGAAAAGATGTTAGAGGTTATGGGAGCAATACAAGTCGCGAATCAGCTTAAAACTATAGATAGTTGTATAGATGAAAAGATTAAATGTGTCCAGAAATATTTAAGAAATAGAATATCTATGGGTATAAATAGTAGCGAGGTAGTCAATTTTTATCAAGAGTTTTACATAAAAACAGCTCGGAAGGGAAGAAAGAATCCAATAAATGTTTTTACAACAAATTATGATTTATTTAATGAACAAGCATTAGATAATTTGGGTTTTCCCTACAATAATGGTTTTGTTGGTACGTATAAAAGAAAATTTAATCCGGTAAGTTATAAATATGCTTTTGTTGAAAATATGAATCTAAGTAAAGATGTGTGGCAAAGGGTGCCTAGCTTTTACAACTTATATAAGATTCACGGGTCTATTTCTTGGGTAAAAAGAGATGATCAAATTTGGGAAATTGATTATAATTCTGTTAAGGATGATGAAACAGTTATGATATACCCAACACCACTAAAAGATAGAACTACGTTAATGACTCCATATTCAGATTTATTTAGGAATATGGAAAATGCACTTATGCGAAACAATAGTGTATTAATTGTAATGGGGTATAGTTTTAGTGATGATCATATAAATAGGGTAATTTTGAATGCACTGGCAATACCTAGTTTTCGCTTAATTGTGTTCGGAAAAGGCTCAAGTATAAATAAGTTAATAGAATTAAATGATAGCAGAATTATAGTTATTAATTCTGATAACAAAATACATTATTTTAATAATATTGTACAATCGGTGATGCCTGATTTGGACGAGGATGTGTTAGAAGAACATGAAATTCCTTCAATAAGCGAAATTATAAAACGGTTTGAAGGAGAAAGAACTAATGAATAGCCGAAATATTGGTAAAATTACTTCTATTGGGATAAGGGGTATTATTGCTGAAGTTTACGATTTGATGGGTAATTATATAAGCACAAAGGATGGCATTAGATTCGTAGGGGAAGTTGGATCGTATGTTTCGATTTATGATGTGGGGAGGATAATTATTGCTGAAGTAACTGCTGTTGAAGAGAGACCAATTGTAGGAAACCGGCAACTACAAAAGCCAAATTCTAGTCGACTGATGCACTTGAATTTGCTAGGAGAGATTGTTGATAGTAAATTTTGCTTTGGGGTATCAAAGATGCCTTTGATTTTCTCGGAAGTACATTTAATTTCTGAAAAGGATTTAAAAAGCATGCTTGAAGTTGGTGATGAAGAATACGTTATTCCAAACACAGAAAATAAAACAAGGGCTACATTGTTACCTATTGGAAAATCAGTTATATTTCCTGATTACAAAGTTAGAATTAATATTGATAAATTTTTTGGCTTTCATTTTGCTGTATTTGGAAATACTGGTTCAGGAAAATCTAATACAATAGCAGTAATATTACAATCTATTTTTGAAAAGAAGAATTATGCTGCAAAAGGTGCTAAATTTATTATTATTGATTCTAATGGTGAGTATAATAAAGCTCTATCAAAAATTAACCCTTTAAATAAGGATATAGAGGTTAAGTCATTTCAATGTGATGACATAGATGCTAGTCAGAATAAGCTAGAGATACCGGTATGGGCATTGACGGCTGATGACTGGGCGATATTATTACATGCATCAGAAAAGACTCAGATACCAATATTAAAACGTGCTATAGGTATTGCAAAAATATTTTATGATGAAGATAAAGAGAATGATAATGTAAAAAATCATATTCTGGCAAGCACTTTAATAGGAATATTTAATAGCTCAGATACATCTCCATCAAAACATGACAAACTTGTTGCAATCTTAACTAAATTTAATACTAATGAGATATCATTAGATAGTGAATTCGAAGGAAAATCATTTAGAAATTCAATAAAAATTAATTTTGGTAATTTTGCAGCTTTAGAACAAACCATGCAATTCTTGAACAACTTTATTAACAACGATTTAATTAATTCTCTGTCAAGTAAAAAAACTATCCCATATAATATGCAAGAGTTTTGTGATGCAGTGAACTTTGCAACCCTATATGAAGGAAGTATAAGTTCACAAAGAATACAAGAATATACAGCTACTCTTGTTACAAGATTGCAAGCAATACAAGACGGAATTCAAGGTAAAATATTAACTAAAACTGAGGATATTACAATAGATGGATATATTGACAGGTTGATTGGAAAAAATCAAATTGTAAATATTGATATCAGTAGCTTAGACGATTCTTCAGCTGAAGTTGTTACAAAGGTTTTAGCTAAGCTTATATTGGATTATTTGAAGAAATTGGAAATTAAAGCAGATATGCCTATTAATTTCATAATTGAAGAGGCACATAGATTTGTTAAAAATGAAAATATATATGGACCAATAGGATACAATATTTTTGAGAGGATTTCAAAAGAAGGGAGAAAGTTCGGTATGTTGCTTGGTATATCATCACAGAGACCAAGCGAATTATCAAAAACCGTGGTATCACAGTGTAGTAATTTTATTATCCATAGGGTACAAAACCCTGATGACCTACAATATATCACAAGGATGGTGCCATATGTTAATCAAGGAATTATTGAACGTTTAACATACTTGCAAACAGGACATGCATTAATATTTGGTACAGCTATTAACTTGCCAACATTAACAAGTTTTGTCCAAGCTAATCCGCCAACAGACAGTGAAAACGCAAAGATTTCAGAAAAATGGTATATAAATTAAATAAATGAATAAGATTCAAGTTAAAAAACTGATTTCTCTGAAAAATGATTTTTATATTGCAACTATATATCAGCATTTATCAACAATCTTATAAAAATGTTGATAGGAGTATATTGAATTAACCACGATTATTAATGTAAGCTTAAGCACACTTATATTTAATGGAACTTTTACAATGTTTATTTTCAGCTCGGCATATACTACCGGCTATTGTATAGTGTATTCAGAGTTTAATTATATTGGCTGTTTTAAAAATTTTGCTTTTTTATAATTTAATAGAATTGTAAAAGAATAATCTTATTAGTTGATGACTATGATTTACATAGTCAAGGAGGGTGGTTAAGGTGCCTAAGTATCTTGAAAATAAAAAATCTATTTCAAATAAATTAATATCAATTAAAGATATAGTTAGGAATTTTATTGATGATGGACATAGGGAAAAGAAAGTAGATATAAAAATTATTTACCCATACAGAGGCTAAAAAATATAGAATAGGAGTGTATGATATATTTGATAAATAATCATACAAGAATTATTATGAATGATAATTTGATTGTCGAAAGTTATCTTAACAGTAGTATTGAAGATATTGAGATGTCAATTGGGAGAATAGTTTTAGCAAGTAAAACTACAGGTGAAAATGGGATGCATACAGCTTGGATAAGCGTTACAGATGCTAAGGAAGCTTGTGATGAATTTATAGAAGATATCTCTGAAAGGTTACAGAAAAGAATATGTTTTGACGTTGAATTATCTTCTAAAAAGAGCCAAGAAACTCTAAATGATAATATTCAAATAGCTTTAGCAATAGCAGCATTAATAAAAGAGATATCTGGAGTGGTGCCACACTTAATGCTTGCTTCCCTATTGGTAAAAAGAGGGATAGAGAAGTTATGTGGGGAAAAATAGATGCATAATGTTGATATTGTTAATTGTTCATTATCTACATTACCAGGCGAAACACCAAATAAAATGGTTGAAGATGGAATCAAGAAATTGTTAAATGATAACAAAATTCTTATTGTAGCTGCAGGAAATTGTGGTCCATTAATCAATACAATAAATACTCTTAGCGGAATAAGAGGTGTAATTACTGTAGGGTCAAGTAATATAAAAGGAGATCGATTAACGAACTTTTCATCGAGAGGAGTACCGAATACTGAATTGAAACCTACGGTTATAACCTATGGTGAAGATTTGTTTTATAAATTAGATAAAAAGAATACGTATAATTATTCTCCTGAAGAAATTCAGGTCCAAATTTCATTTCGCACTGGTCGTAAAGTTGAAATTAGCAAGGAAGAAGCAAAATATTATGCTAAATTATCTGGTACTAGTTTTTCAACTGCTGCTGTATCAGGATATATTGCAAAATTGCTGGATATGAGAAAAGCACTACATTTGGAGTGGAGTCCAATAATAATAAAAGAAATATTAGAAGATATGGCAATACCTATGTTAGATTATAAAGAACATGAAGTTGGTAGAGGGTTTATTGATTATGAAACAATAAAAAAATATTTTAAAAATATAGATAGCTTATTATTTCCAAATTATTATTGGGGAAATTGTAAAGTTTTAGAAAAGATGTGGATAGATGCCGATGGAGGAGGGCTTAGTATTAGCAATTACTTGACCGCTGAAGAAATTTTCAAAATCTATCAAAAAATATAATGGCTAAAAACAAATACATCTATAGCTGCCGGAACTCTTAGAAGCGAAATGAAAAAGCAATAATAATTTTAACACATTATGGAGGTGATAATATAGCTAAAAGCAAAGTGATAAAGCAACTAGCCAATAATGAAATTGATTTAGAAGTTGCTTTGAGTAGATTAATGATAATTGCTAGTGACATTAACAATGAAGAGTTATACAAATGGGCGGAAAGCGAATTAAATGGATATAGTTCGAATGATGCATTACCTAATTATCGCAAATTGAATATAGGCTACATAACTTATAGCGGCATTAACGGTAGGATGCAAGTAACTAACCAACCAATACCCTTAACCTCCTTTACTCCAGATGAACGTAAACTTATAACTGGAGCCTTTGTTTTTGAAAGCATTAGGTCTTTGCAGCAATACGCTCACCAAGACAAAAGTCTTATCAAAGATTTGACCTTTTTAGCAGAAAGTTTTTTTAATCGCCAAGGAATAAGATGTACAAGCATTAATATGCATTACGATAGCACAAAATTTATAGATATATTAAGCAACATCAGAACGAAATTATTAAGTATGTTTATTAAGCTTGACAAAGAATTTGGTTGTCTGGATGAGCTTGATATTGACATAAAAGGAATAGATACTGATAGATTAAAAGATATCAATGATGACTTATACTCTATAATTTATACTGATGACAAAGCGGAGGTGCTTTAGATGAACTTACTTAATGCTATTCAAGTTAATACTCCAATTATAGAGGCATCAATGAAACAAGAAATAATTTTATTATTTGTAGGTGGCTTTATAGCTATTTTATCAAGTATAGCAACACTTCTCGTGACAAATCTAATAGATAAGCATGGTAATCTTAAAATATACAAAAAAATCGTATACACAAAAGACAGCTTAGGAGATACTTGGGGTTTCTTTGAACGAAAGGAAGGCTTAGTATTTCAAATTCCATTATGGATAGAAATACAGAACACGTCTAACTCTGTACAAGTTATACGAAACTTAAACGCTTGGCTGTATAAAAGCAATAATGAAATATGTTCAATGGTTCAAGTAAATAGAATAAATGATGCAGTTATAGCCAATAATGGAAATTATTCCTTTGTTGTAGAACCTCGAAGCATACAAAAATACGATTGTCATTTTACAATTAAGAAAAAAGATGTTCCAAATGATAGTATCTTCGATGAAGTAAAGCTTGCATACTTCGATGCAAAGGATAAACGCAAAGTTTTTCATTTAATAAAGGTTAATGATTGCTGGATTCAAAAGAAGCGAGTAAAAGATAATGATTGGACTTTGCTTTCACAATAGTTATTAGTAATTATATATAAAGTAAATAGAAGAAAAATTAAGAAAGTAGTTAAGAATGCATTTTTTCTTGTTAATTGCAAGAACTTTTTGTACAAAAAGACCATTCAATTTTATAAAAGACTCTACTGGAGGCAAGATATGCAGTTTGGTGTTATGGATAATGCTCGAGATTCTTTAATTCATGCATTGGATTATTATACTAAATATATTGAGGGACACAAAAACTGGACAGATGATGATATTTACATGGAGTATTTTTCGTTTCTTAAAATGTCGGTATTATTAACACATCATGCCATTGAACTTTTTATGAAGATATCTTTATCAGAGGTTAATGAACTATTTATATACGAGAATCTATCTGATAATTTAATTTTGGATATACATGCTTTCAAAGTTAAGAATAAATCTAAAACCCCCTTGATTGGTAGTGTGTTAAGTGAAAACTGTAATGTTAAAACAATAGATTACAATACTTTAGTTATTAGATTTAGCAGGATTTTTAATTTATCAAAAGACTTATCAGTAGCACTAAATTACCTTGGAGACTACAGAAATAAAATCGCTCACTTAGGAATTGAAATGCCTATGGAGTATTATAAAGTAATATCAGCTATTAACGGAGCATTAAAGGTTATTAAAGATAAAACCTATAACACATTGAATTTAACCATTAAAATGGATGACCCTATATACGAATTTTATGATTATATTGATTATGTTATTGAAATGGGACAATCTGTAGAAGAAGAGGTTTGGTCTACTTATTATTCTAACAATTTTATAATATTAAATAATCATCTTGACGATTTAATTAGCGATTTAGAATTTAAGGATTATTTAAAGGATAATTCATATGAGATAAATATTAAAAAAGGGAAGTTTATTGATTCAAGCTATTTTAGTATAGATTTTAATAATACCGAAGAAAATCTGTCTTTTACAATAGATATAAAAAACAAACCATTTAGTGATGTAAGTATATTTTTTGATGATGAGGGGTATGTTTTTGCTGTTCTGGATCAAAAAGATTTTCTTTATAATGAAAACCATCGCAAGTGCTTTTATTGCTACAAATCTCCTGCCTATCCATCTGATGACGAATTTGAAGAACATGAATTTTGGAAAGATGATAGAAGAGAAAAGAAATGCAATCTATATGAATTTAACTATATCTATCTTGTAAAATGCCTTAAACAAGCCGTGGAGTGGGTTGTTGATAGTACAGAGTCTTGAATAAGAAAAAACTTTATTTAAAGCAGGAAACATTAGACATCATAAGATACTTGCAAAAAATAGATTAATATAAAAATATTTTGTAAAGGTGAACAAAAGAAGAAAATATATAGATTTAATGATGGGGGACTAATAGATGAATGATTTTAAGAGAGGTTCCGAATGGAGAAGATGGGATTTACATATCCATACACCTTTCACAATCAATAGATATAATAGAAAATAGATTTCTTTCATGTTTGAAATTTAGGTATAACAACACACCATACTCTGCAACAAAAAGTAGCCTGATTCAACTAGGTAATATAATAGATCCAACGATTATAGACGATTTCTGTGCAGAGAAAAAAGCATTAGAACAATATGTTGTTAATCTTAGTGATTTACAAGACGTGTTTAATAATGATAAAGGGCTAAGAGAAAAGGCATTTATTGTCATATCAAACAAATCGGCCGACGGAACATCCGGTGTTGGAAATTCTTCAACAAATACAGACTCTTCGGATTTGACTATCCTGAGAGAGGAACTTTATAAATTTGCGGATGCAATATTCTCTGCGAATCCCAATGATGTGAAATATTTCATTGGTAAAAAAGAGGGTGTATCATTAAATGATGTAAAGGAAAAATGCGGAAAGTTAATGGCTTGTATTCACGGTTCTGACGCACATCAGAATGACAAACTATTTGAGCCGGACAATCAGCGCTATTGTTGGATAAAAGCCGACCCAACATTCAACGGTTTAAAACAAATTATTTACGAACCTGAAGACCGAGTTTGCATATCGGATTCAAAACCACAAACAAAGTCTCTATATCAAGTAATTGAGAGTATAACAATTGCAGATGATGATTTTCAAACTGAGCCGATTGTTTTCAATGATAAGTTGAATTGTATAATCGGCGGTAAATCTACAGGCAAATCTATTCTTTTACATAATCTAGCTCGTGCTATTGCACCGATACAAGTGCAAGAGAAGTGCGAAATAAGTAGTACAGTAAAAGGGAAGAATGATAAAAACACTAAACCTCTTACTCTTGAAATCGATACATCAAAACTTTATGTTAGGTGGGCTGATGGTGAAGGCACTATTGGACAGACTATCATATATATACCACAAACTTATTTGAACAGGCTTGCTGATTCAGTGGAAGAAACTACGGAAATTGATGAAATAATCAAAAAGGTGTTGCTTGACAGAACGGATGTCAACGGAATTCAGCTTAGCATTAAAAAAGATGAATTGCTTTCAATTGTTGACTCGAGCAAATCTTCAAATACTAATAAAATCCTTAAAATCATTAGAATACACTCTCGTATCGAGGAACTGTCAAACCAAATTACTGAGCTTGGAGGGAAAAAACCGGTAGAACAGGAGTTGAATAAACTCCGTCAAGAAAGAGATATTTTAACGAAAGAATTAAATATACAAGAAGATGATATTAAGAGGTACGATGATGCTGTTGTAAATATTGAAGTTTAAAAGAATTTGATTGAACAGCTTGATAAAGAAATCGGTATAGTTGAGAATGCTACAATCATCGCTCAACAAAGCGAACAATTCACAGACTGTTCAGAGGAAACAAGATTGGCAATAAAAACAATTGTTGACGATATTATTACAAAGGCAAATGAATCTTGGAATAACAAAAAAATAAACATTGTTTTGCAACTGAAAACGAAGCAAGCTGAAAGCAATAAATCCTATGACGATTCTATTTTAATAAGAGATGAGCTTAAAGAAACTATTGAAAGCAGTAACCGCATTAAGGAACTTGCTGAAAAAATAACTAAAGAAGGTAATAAATTAAAGAAAATTGAAGAAAAAAGAAAGTCAAAATCTGAAGAACAAGCAAAGATTGACACTCTTATAACTGAAGTGGCAGGTTCTTACATTTCTCTTCGTTTAGACTATGAAATCTTCGCAGATTACATAAAAGAAAACATAGAAGATGACGATTCTGGATTAAAATATGATGTGCAGATTCCATTTAGGCAAAATGATTTTCTTGCAAAGTGGTCTGAATTATATCGTGCTACTTCTGCACAAAATCGCTCTGTTATAAATATAGATGATTTTACATCCGAAAAATATACTGAAGAATTATTGTCTACAATTATTAAAAAGACACTTAACGGTGAATTGGTAACGCTTAAAGCAGGTGCTGAACCAGAGCAAGCATTGCGGAGCATTTTAGATGATTGGTATAATATAAAGTATATTGTAAAAATGGATAACGATTCGATTGATGTAATGTCGCCAGGCAAGAAAGCACTTGTTTTGTTACAGTTGCTAATAGATTTGGCAGACAGCGAGTGCCCAATTTTAATTGATCAACCTGAGGATGATCTCGATAATCGTTCTATATTTGAGCAGCTAATACCGTTTATCAAGCGCAAAAAGTCTAATCGTCAGATTATAGTTGTTACGCATAACGCAAATATAGTGGTTGGAGCAGATGCCGAGCAAGTCATTGTTGCTAATCAGGATGGAGTAGATTCTGAAAATAAATTAAGAAGATTTGAATATCGCTCCGGCTCTATCGAAAATGATTATCCTATTTATAAATCTGACGACACTATCGAAGAAGGGATTTTAAATAAGCAAGGTATTCAGCAACATATTTGTGACATCCTTGAAGGAGGAATCAAAGCATTTGAAAAGCGCAAAAACAAGTATCGTATTTAGCTGTATTGTGAAATTCATTTGATGTGCTCTTTATCAAGCATCACGGAGGTTGATATGTCAGGAAAAACCGAAGCAGTAAAAGGTATATATAAGATATTATTAACGAGAATGAAAATAAGGGGTTTTCTAAAAAATGGTTATAATTATAGTTTAAATAATAATTTTAAGGAAGCAAGAAAAGAGTACAGTAAGGTATTGGAATATGAACAGAATAAAATTTTTAAGAGACTAATAATTACAGCAAAACTTAATCTTTATAATACTTATCATTATGATATGATAAATAGGCAGGAAAGCTTAGAATATGCAAGTGTTACAGCCACTAAAAATTGTCCAAAACTAAACGGGATGTTTTGTCCATGAA
>ENA-UOOM01003010-UOOM01003010.1-fermentation-metagenome-genome-assembly--contig:-NODE-3010-length-12921-cov-4.552075_pt1 | contig 12921 bp, 13 predicted proteins | sample MGYA00245781_ERZ724031 | MGnify/ENA primary metagenome ERZ724031 (study PRJEB28704, sample SAMN03018317) | fermentation metagenome | biome: anthropogenic terrestrial biome; feature: soil; material... | reverse complement strand
TGCTTATAAATTCAATTGTACTTATCCTGAAAACGCTGAAGAACAAAGTGAATTGTTGTATAAATCGGGACTGCTCATTGATGAACTATCTAACTTTACTATTTGTAGTGGAATAAGAGCATGGTCTTCAGAAGAAATTCATAAAGGTTGGGAGGGTTTTATGCAATCAGGAGAGCCTTTACAAATATCTTTATTAAATCTTACTAATATTGAAAAGGTAAAATGTAGAGACAAGAAGGTATATGTATTCGAAAATCCTACAGTATTTAGTGAAGTTCTCTATCAAACAAGGAAAATAGCCCCATCGACGATCTGCACCTATGGACAGCTACGACTGGCATCCTTCGTTTTGCTAGATAAAGTCGTGCAAGGTGGCGTTAAGATATATTACTCAGGTGATTTTGACCCTGAGGGCATTATGATTGCAGATAAATTAAAACAACGATACAAAGAGGCTCTGATTTTATGGAGATATGGTGTAGAGGAATACAACGAAATACAGTCAAAGGTAAAGTTGACAGAGCAGAGGCTAAAGAAATTAGAAAATATAAAAAGTCCAGAGTTACAAGTTATTGCTAATGAAATTAAGAAAAGGCATTATGGTGCCTATCAAGAACTTTTACTTGAATATTATATCTCAGATATTTTAGAGGGGATATAATATCCTGAATTTTATCAGATATTAAGATAATGGTAGAGCCATAAATAATAACCAATCAGTTGATAAAACAAACCAGAACTTGTGTCACCGGGTAGCGTTTTTAAGGTATTATAAAGCATTCTATTAGGTTTTAGAAGGAAGGCAACATACAGGTTAGCCAAGAGAATGTTGATTACATTACAAATTATCTAATAAGCGCACGGCACACATTGATTAATTTACGGATGAGTTGGCTGAAGTATTACCAGGCGAAAGGAATAATATCAAACGTTTTTATCATGACATGCTGAAATGAATCAGCATGTCATGTTGGAAACACCGACATACAGCACAGCCGATGAAACAAAACATGTAAAGTAATGTGTCATTGCTAAATGGATTCCAGGCATTATGAGCATATAAAAAAAGCGGTTATGACTACCCTAGGATGTACAGCTTTTATACCAGATATTCATACTTTCAATTTTACCTGAAATTTGTGTATTATTTACTAATGTGCCACCATACTTATATCCTAAACTTGAAAAAGTACAGTTCATGGGTAGTGAAAGGGATCTTGCTATACTGTAAAGCGTTTCAATTCCTCTACTTTTCATTTCTTCTTCCATAGCATTTAAGAGATACTTTGCTAATCGATTACCCCTGTATTCGGGCTTTATGGCAAAATCAGTCATTTCTGCATTTTTATATTTATAACTAATTTCGCTTGATGATATAGCAATCAACTCCTTACCACAGTATATTCCCCAATATACGAGATTAACTTTCATTGTGTCAATAATATAGCGTGTGTCAAAAATGGGAAACGGATAAGATTGAAATACTTCTTTATATAAGGTGACCATTTCTGATGCGTCTCTTTCATCCATTTTTCGAAGTGTAAAATTCGAGCTTAAATTATCTAGTGGTACTTGTGATTTTGTCTGTGCAATTTCTATATTACTTTTGTATAGATGCTTCTTATCCGATCTACCTCTTGTAGCTAGCAAAAACTTGCTTAAAAAAATACAATCCTCTTTTCCTATAAAATATCCTGGAATTTGTCCTTCAACATGATAACCTCTTTGTAAAAAAAATTGAATTGCATTCTCGGGTATCTTTAATACTATTTTGCTATATTCTTCTTTTTTAGCTAGGTTTTCTAAATGATCTATTATAATATTCTCGTCATTTGAATCGTATTCCATGAGATAGATTCTGTTATTGGATTTTCCGTGATGAATCGTGCAATTTTCAAGTTTTTCAATTACATCAAACATAATTTCTCACCCCACTGGTGTCAAGTTAATCGTATCATCGTAATCTGCCAATAGTTTATTAATACCTACCATTTCACTATTATGTAGGGTATCCATTTTTAACTGAAGATTACAATTGGCACAATCTAGGTCACAATAGTTATGTTCATAACAATCTGGTTCTTGATATGTAGTAATAACACCCTCATAATTTCGTAAAATGATTTTATTTGTTGACCAAGATATAATATAGTTTGGAGCAACTGGAATTTTCCCACCTCCACCAGGAGCATCAATAACATAGGTAGGAACTGCGAATCCACTTGTATACCCTCTCAAATTCTCCATTATTTCAATTCCTTTTCCAACAGAAGTTCTAAAATGCTCAAGACCTTTAGATAAATCACATTGATAGATATAATAAGGTCTTACTCTAAAACGGACTAACTTCTGAACGAGCTTTTTCATAATTCGTGGGCAGTCATTAACATCTGCTAATAAAACAGATTGATTTCCCATGGGTATACCTACTTTGGTGAGTTTTTTTATTGCTGTTTTTGCCTCCATGGTTAACTCTTTTGGATGATTAAAATGAGTATTGATCCACAGGTTATCATATTTACTTAGTGCATCTACTAATTTATTAGTAATTCTAAATGGAAGGACCACTGGAGTTCGAGTGCCTATTCTAACGACTTCAACATGATCTATCTTAGCCAGCTCATCTAAGATAAAAATAATGTGTTCATCAGGTAACATAAATGGATCTCCGCCAGATAGTAAAACATCTCTTACTTCCGTATGCTCTTTTATATACTCAAACCCTTTGATAAGGTCAGATTTACAAGGAATAGAATCTCTGTCACCTACTTTTCTTTTTCTTGTACAGTGTCTGCAATACATTGCGCAAAGATTACTAACATGGAATAGGACTCTATCTGGATAACGATGAGTAATTCCAGTAATGGGACTATCTTTTTCCTCGGCTAAGGGATCAAGCATATCGGCATTTGATTTATTTAATTCTCTTATATCTGGAAAAGCTTGTTTAAAAACAGGATCATTTTCATAATCATTTGGATCAATTAAGGACATATAATAAGGTGTAATTGCCATAGGGAACGCATTTAAAGTTTCTTGTAATTTGTTTTTTTTATTTTCAGAAAAAGAAATTCCCAACACTTTTTCAACAGTCTCAATTTTTCTAATGGAATTTTTAATTTGCCACTTCCAATCGGTCCATTTCGATAAAGACTCTTCATTTAACTTTTTGTCATCCATATATAGATGTATAAAGTCTATTCTTTCTTTCATTTGTTGCCTCCTTAAATTTAGTTAGTAATTTATGTTACAGCAAAGTATTTTACAAAAAAAGCACTCTAACTCATTACTTTACGTAATAGAGTTAGAGTGCTTAAGCTTCACAATTAGCTCGCTTTATACCATGGTTTCCATAGTATAGTTCATGACCATATGATCCTAAACAAACCCCAGTTCTATAAAATATTTTTCAACATTATTTTTACAACTGCAGTAGCCTTATCTGAAATTGTATTAATTCATACGTGACAGACTCGAAAACTTATTACTCATAATATTTACTTCATATTAAATATAAAATTATGTATATACTAAACTAAAATTCCACATAAGTCAAGCCTGATTTAAATCACTATTTTGATTTTCATCAGAAAGGAGTTATCTCTTTTCTAAAGCACAGATATATTTACACATCCCACTTTACTTGACACATCCGTTTATTTCCTACTCTTCAATAATATATGCTTTAACAATTTCCCCGTAATATGCAATATGACAATCTTTGTTTGCTCCTGGGTTTGAACTATCAACATTTTCTGGATACATCTTATTTCTAATCTCTTCTGGCAAAGCATCTTTATCCTGAAATTGCTTATATATTACATCACACTCTAATGTTAGCGGCAATTGTTTAATCCCTGGCACACTAATAATCTCACTATCAACTAGAGTGAATTTTAAATCTTTTGTTTTATCAATATCTTTTCCCGTTCTTGATCCACAGTAACTAATAATTTTCTTATCATAATCTCCAATAGGAATATTAACTGTAAATTCTCCATTTGTATCCAGCTGAGTTCTAGTGAATCTATTCTCTCTCACAAAGATTGTAAATATAGGCACACCCCATTCAATTCCAAACATTCCCCATGAAACCGACATCGAATTTACTTTGTCTCCAACTTTTGTAGTTATCAATACACCTTCTTTAAGTACCTTCATAATCAATTCAGAATAGTCAAATATATTTATTTGTCTTTTCATAATTATCTCCTTTTACGCCATGTTTTTCTGCACAGGACCAACTCTTTAAGATATTACACCCAATGCCGATAAAATTTTCATCATTAGTATTGATTGATATATTTTATAATATCCTATTCATCAATGTTTTATATATTTTATATAATATACCATTTAACAAATCAATTGACAACCTAATCATGCGCAAAAAAGCAGATTGTTCTTCATCACTTTAATGCTCTTTTATTTCATTATTCATTAATTAAGTTCTTGGTATGAAATACAATAAGCTCTATTGAAACAGGGCAATATTCTCCGACCACAAAACTTGCTTTACTTATTTGCATTGCTCTAAATGAGAAATTTGAAGATGTTTTTTATTTCGAAGATTCATTTAAATACAAAAAACGATTTTATTAGCCCTTAATAAAAAATCAACTAGACAATAATGCAATGACAGTTTTGGTTACTTGGTCTTTAAAAATATTGAAGTCTAAACCCTTGTGTGAAAATGAAGACTTTTCCTGTCTAAGAGCATCAATTAAAATGCAGCAAGTGTAAACTTTTTCAAATAAATCATTTGGCTCTATGCCGTTTTTGTTCAATAACTCTGTGATTTTTAAGAAATATTCATTTTCAAAATTGGAAAAATGATAATTGATATCAGTATCTTCTGATATCATCATTCTTAATTGAGCGAGTGACAGCTATCAGCAGAATTACTATAATAAGAATATGAATGATTGTTCGTATATGAGGAGGAAAAATAATGAACTTTTTAACACTGGCAAAACAGCGTTGCACAACACGTGGCTTTACAGGAGCACAGATTTCAAAAAGTGACTTAAATCAGATTTTATTTGCTGGACGTGTCGCCCCTACAGCATGTAATAAACAACCACAAAGGATTATTGTTGTTCAGAGTGAAGAAAATATTTTGAAAATCAAAAAGGCATATCAAACTTTTGATTCTAAGTGTGTTTTTATCGTGTGTCGAGATCGACGGGATGAATTAGTACGACCATTTGACCAAAAATGTTCTGGCGACTTAGATATAGGTATTGTCTGTGACCACATGATGTTAGCAGCAAGAGAATTAAATATAGGAAGCGTAATGGTTGGTTTGTTTGATCCTGCAATTATTAGCAATGAATTCAATTTGCCAGAGTATATAGAACCGACAGCTTTACTTCTAATGGGGTATCCAGATAAAGGATTCTTAAGTCCAGAGCGACATATTACCCAACGCAAGGAAATAAGCGAAACGGTAATGTATGAGAAATATATAGATTAAGGTAAAACTTCTTGTTGAAGAGGATAACAATTAACTGCTTTTACTAGGTAAAGCATGTAGGATAAAGTAAAAGCAAATTGCAAAAGCCCTAATTGCTAAAGGGTATAATGTAAAAGACACACAAGAATATATTACACCTCCACTTATCCTTTAGTATAGCACAGAAAAATGCAGCTGGCTTTTGACTATAATGGATCAAAGAGTGGTTGCAAATCAAAATATCAATAGAACTCTATCATTATAAACTGATAAACCTGTTCTCCCGCTACATTAAATCGCACGGTCGAGCTCCATGATGGTTGCTAAGTATCATAAATTTTCTCAGTTGACTTTTCGTTGTCTGTCTTTAGATTTCCGGCAGAATCAATTCGGATAAAGATATTGTCCATCATCCAGGGAAGGATTTTATTAAGTGTAAAGCGTAAAATGTAAAGTTATCATAGGTCGCCCTTGGTGCGGTATGATTGTTGTTTAGCTTTGGCATTCTTTACCTCTTGCATCTCAAATCGTAGGAGATGATGACCCTGTCAACCCAAATTACGGTCCCAACATGATTAACCTTAATGTATAACATTAACGATAAAGGCCTTGAAAACAAAAGGGTTTCACGCGACTTGAAGTAATACTTTAAAGTAGGAGAAAAGTGATGCTAATGGTCCCGCCTCTCGTGATGTCCGGAAGTCATCTTTGGCGCAGAGAAGGATCTTATTAAGTGTAAAGTTTATACTCAAGGAGGATTTGTCCTTAAAAATTGGTTTTTATGAAAATATATTAACAATTACTAAAAGTAATAAACAACACATGATAGTGAAAGAGTTCAACTTTTAAAAAAGGGCATTATACAGTATAATGACTTAAGGTAAAAGGGAATATGCATTTATCTATATGACTTGCAAATAACTTACTGGAGGTATCAAATTGATACATATTGATAATGAACTTTGTATAGGATGTGGCCTATGTGTCGCGGACTGCTTTCCAAAGAATATTGTTATTGAAGATAAAAAGGCTAGAGCTGTTTTTACGTGTATGGAATGCGGGCATTGTGTTGCTGTGTGTCCTCAGAATGCGGCTTCTATAGAAGGGTACGAAATGGGAGAGGTAGAAGAGTCTACTTTAGAATCAGCGGCCTTAGATCCTGATTTATTGCTAAAGGCCATTAAGGGAAGGAGGTCTATACGACGATTTATTCAAAAGCCCATTGAAGATGAAAAGCTGATGGACATTATCGAAGCGGGAAGATATACTCCTACTGGTAGCAATTTACAAGGAACCTCTTATGTGATTGTACGAGATAATTTGCCCCAATTGACAAAAATGGCACTGGAGAGTTTAAAGCAAAAGGCACAAGAAATACTATCGAATACTGAAATTCCAAGGATATATAAAGTGTACGCTCATCGATGGATCAATATGTGTGACCACTATAGTCAAGATGGTCGTGATGACTTGTTTTTTCATGCACCTGCAGTTGTATGTGTCGTCAGCGATTCTGTTATTAATGCCGGGCTAGCTGCTTCAAATATGGAACTTATGACATTTGCCCAAGGGCTTGGAATGTTTTATAGTGGCTTTTTCGTAAGAGCTGCAAATCAAAACAAAGAGATAAAACAGTTCTTAAATATTGAGGATGAAAAAGAAGTACAAGCTTGTCTTGTATTGGGTTATCCCGATGTAAAATACTACCGAACGGTTCCTAGAAAACAAGCCAAGGTTGTTTTGAAATAAGATAATGAGCTCCCACTAGTATAAGGAAATTTTTACTTTTCTTTCAAGTAGGTATGGCTGGAGATATAAAACTGTTTTTTTCGCCTGTCTATTAGGCAAGAAGTGATTTAATTCAATACGCAAAATTTTGTCGTGAATGTTTAAGCCGTATTCGTGAAACCATATTGTTGATTATGATGATATGGTTTTTTGAATACTATTCCATTATAAATACATAGACCTATTATTTTTATAAAAATATACAAGATTGCATATTTAGCCCTTAGATATCCACTTTTAGGAAATATAAGTTTCCGTCTCAATATGCCTTAAACGATTAACCTTAATGTGTAACATTAACTGTGAAGGACCTGAAAACAAAGGAGATTCACGTGAATTGAAGTAATACTTTAAAGTGGAATCAAAAGTGATGTTAATGGTCCCGTCCCTCGTATCTCGCCTCGTATCTCGCCCTGCCTTAATTAACACTCTTATGGATGTGGCGGACAATTGGCTAATGCTTGTTAGAGTTGAACTAACTAAAAATGAATAAACAATATAAGGAGAATAAAATGCTGTTGACTACACTTTCAAATGGGGATAAAGTTTACAAAAACAACTACAGTATCACTATTGAGTTTAGTGGTATAAGAGGTGTTCTATCTACCTCTCAGTTAAATAGTGGTTATAGAGAAGATCTAACCGGGGTTTTTAATTTTGATTCTAAGCCCGAGAATGGCAAGGGATACTGTATGAATAGCGATACATATCTAGAGGATTTAAAAACTATAGCGAGTGAACTGGGATTAAATCCAGAAAAATCTGCTGGAGTTACTACAGCAGTATCTATGAAGAATGTGTCCATTAAAACATCAGAATATAGGGATTTGATAGTAACTGCCATAATAACTGCTGGTATCGAGGTAAATGCTGGTCGCGTGGGAGACCCAGCTTCCTTTTACGAGGAAAAGGGAGAAATTATCTTATTAGAACCTGGAACCATCAACATATTTCTCAATATAGATGGAAACTTATCCCCCGGAACATTGGCAAGGGCTATGGTAACTTGTACGGAAGCTAAGACTGCTGCTATTCAAGAGTTAATGGCTAGAAGTATGTATTCTTGTGGAATAGCCACAGGTTCAGGCACAGATGAAACAGTCATCATATGCAATCAAAATAGTGAAAACACTTTTACTTTTGCAGGTAAACACAGTAAATTAGGTGAATTGATTGGAAAGACTGTTATGGAAGGAGTAAAGGAGGCGTTATTTTTAGAAACAGGACTTGATTCTAAAAGACAATATAGTGTTATAAGAAGACTAAGCAGGTTCGGACTAGATGATAAAAGAATAATAGAAGAATATATAAACTACGATACCAATTATGTAACTGAAGATCGATTAATAGAGGCAATTGAAGCAATAGATAATCAGTCAACATTGGTAGTGAACTCTTCTTTACTTGCACATCTAATAGATCAGTTAAATTGGAATCTCTTAGAACCTAGGGAGGTAGCTATAGAGACTAGTCGAATATTATTAAGTATCTGTGATAAATACAAAATCAATTATAGTTTTCATATAAACGACAAAAGTAAAGAGAAAACAATATCCTCTATAATAAACAGCTTTGCATATTTATTAGCTCGAATTATTTATAGGCATATCATAGGCATATCGGGGCGGTGACTTTTCACTCCATTTTTTAGGAGTAGAAGTTACCATAGGCCGCATTGGAGCGTTATGATTGTTATCTGACTTCAACATCCCTTATATTTTTGCATCTCAAATCGTAGAGGACAACGACCCTGTTAATCCGCATTACGGTCATGAAATGATTAACCTTAATTTATAACATCAACTGTGAATTCCTTGAAAATAAAGGGATTTCACGTGAATTGAGGTAATACTTTAAGGTGGGAGCAAAAGTGATGTTAATGGTCCCGTCCCTGATAAACTATGGTCCCGTCCCTGATAAACTATGGTCCCGTCCCTGATAAACTCCTTAATCTTTTGTTTGCAAGTATATAATCAAACTAATTTAGTATATAATATGGGAAAAAGGGTGAGGAAAATGTACTTATCAGAAAAAGATAAGAATATAATACTCTATCATGCTCCATGGATTGACAATCTAAGGCAAACCACACTAGGTGGTCTTGTCTTAGGATTTGGATTTTTGTGGAGTGACATCTTTTGTTACACTATAGGGATTATTATTGGGGTAATTAAAAGATAGATTTGAATACTTATGTTTTTCAAGTGCTATCGATATAAAAAGCATATGATGAAAAGGAGAAAAAATGAATAAAGAAACGGAAAGAGTATTTAGAGAGTTTCAGAAGTTTATTGGTGATAAAGAACTTAATGAGGAGGAATTAAATAAAGCCTTTAAAGAATTTATAGATAGTCAAAATAACATTGTTGAGATGGGAAGTAAAAGACAAGAGAGTCCATGGGATTATTTAGAAATGGCTTATGAAGCAGATAATGAAAAAGATGCCTTAAAGTATGCTAAAAAAGCTCTTAAGCTGGATAAAAATTGTCTTGATGCAGAAGTCATGATAGCAGATTTAACTACAGATAATCCTGAAGAGCTGAAATTAAAATATGAAAAGTTGATTAAAAAGGCAGAGAAGTATTTAAAAGAACAAGACCTGCTAAATGAAGAAGATGTAGGACACTTTTGGGGTATTTTAGAAACTAGACCCTATATGCGGTTAAGAGATGCTTATTTAAGGGATTTAGTTCAAATGGGCAAATTTAGAAAGGCGATAAAGGAAGCCGAAGATTTATTAGTTTTGTCTGAAAATGATAATTTAGGCGTAAGATATACTCTTATTAGCTTATATGCCTTGTATGAAGATGAAGTAAATGCCTTAAAACTTTATAAAAAATACAAAGAAGATACCACTCAAATGTTATTGCCAATCATCGTAATGTACTATAAGATGGACAATTATAAAAGAGCAGAAACCTATTTAAAGAAACTAAATGGGGCTAATAGGGAACTTGTAGACTTCTTTTGTCAAGAGGGTGAATTGGATGAAGAAGAAATGTTCGATATCGTTGATTCTGGAATGTATGCTCCTTACACGAAGGAAGAGGTTATGATTGCTATATCACAAGCACCATATCTTTACGGAACAGCAGCAAGTTCTTTCCTTTGGATATCTCAAAAGCTGGCTGTATTGAATGACTTGGTTTAATGATTTTTAAGATCTAGACAACAGAATGAGATATGTACTTGTAGAGAACTACAATTGAGAAGGTGATTAAAATGATGTATCCATATGTCACATTAGGGGACGAAACCAAGATTGTCCATTCTCAAATTCTTGAAGAAAATGGAGAGAAATATATTGAAGTTCATTTTGAAAGGGCTACAGAAGATGGGTTTGATTTAGCTAGATGTACTTTACCCATGTGCATAATGCAATTCTGCTTATACCTAAATTACTGGCACATGTCTTATAGCCTAGTTCCTTATGCTTTTGATAATATCGTGGAATATAGAGAAGTAAAGAGGCATATCGGGACGGTGACCTTTTAATCCATATTTTAGGAGATATAAGTCACCATCTTGATGTGCCCCTCTCATCTTTTATAAAAAACTTTCGCAATAAATTTATAGAAGTAAATTTATTGCGAAAGTTGAATTGATAAGGTGGATGATTTACACTATTTGAAAAAGGGTAAACTAACACATTAATCTTCATGAACCATAATCAGGAGCTGGGGCTGAAAAGCTATCTTCATAAAAGGTAACCCTTTCAGCTATTTCGATTGCATCTTCTTGTGAAAAAAACGTTGCATCTAATCTTAAAGTATAAACCCACAAGGAACCATCTTCTACAAAGTTGACAAAGTGATGCTTTATATCACTAGGGTGATCTGTCGTAAAAGCAAATCCCTTAACAGAGTTATCTTTTAGCTGTAATTCTTTTAGATCAGCCATATTAGGATAGAATTGCCAGTAAAGAGATTCTAAGGACCATTGTCCTGGAGTATCTCCATAGAATGAACCAAAACTACGCTCAAAAGCGCCTACTTCAACTCCACCTATCAAAATGGAATTTCCGCTGCTATTGCCATTTAGATAATAATCAAATGTGCCAAATTCACTGTTTTTAGGTAATTGGACAGAAAGATAATCCGTGATATTTTCATAGGTAGCTAAAAATTCTTCTATATTAAAACGGCGTATGTCTCTGTGTTCATGAGTTGTTTTTCGTACGATATTAAATACATCTAACTTCTTAGTACCTTTAGGAATAGATACTTCTAACTGATATTCACCGTCTTTAGAGTCAATGGGAAAGGCGTAATAATTATTATGAAAAGGAGATTCCTCACCAGCTGTAAGTAATAGCTCTTTATAGGCGTAATTCACTAGATCCTCATAAGCCACACTATAAGCAAGTTTAGATAATTCAATAATCTCTTCCATAGTAAAAATCTTATTTCCATACAATGGCGTATACTTATCATCTATATAAGTATGTTTACTTTGAGTGGTTTCATTTTTACAACCAAATAAAGTGAATAGAATCGCTAAAATCCAAAGTATTTTAATGATACTTTTATTTTCCTTGTAAAATTTCATAGTTGTGTAGCCTCCTTATGTAACACAGTAGTGTTTTAATATGTAGCACTATAAGATTGCATTTATAATTATTATACCAAATTGTCTTCTTTACTTCTAATAGACAGAAGAAGAATAATAATGGAATTCAGAAAAGGTAGGTATTTACTTCATTCCGTAAATGCCTACCTGTCCCTCATAAACTCCCTTAATTTTGCATTCTAAATTCTTAATTGTACGCGAATGGTAGTGACACTAACTAATACACATCACATTAATCTTTTGTTTGCAAGTATATAATCAAACTAATTTAGTATATAATATGGGAAAAGGGGTGAGCAAAATGTACTTATCAGAAAAAGATAAGAATATAATAGTACGTTTTTTAAAAGAAGAATTTAATCCCAAATTTATCTATCTCTTTGGATCCTTCGCCAAAGGAGAAGGGCGAAACGATAGTGATATAGACCTAGCTATTTATACTGACGATATCATTGACCCCTACAAATTAATGATTGCTGCAGGCAATCTTTCTTTTGAAGTTAAACGAGATACTCAGATTGTTCACTTAAAAGACATCAATACAGTATTCGCCGCTCAAATTGTAGGCACAAAAGAAGTATTATATTGTGCAGATGAATACTTAATGGCCAATTATGATATTAGAGCATTTAAAGATTATGCAAAATTAAATGAAGAAAGAAAAATAGTATTAAATGCGATTGAAAGGGATGGTAGAGTATATGGTTAAGGATGTTTTATATAATAAAATAAGTATTATAGAAAGATGTGTAATAAGAATTCAAGAAGTATATAATCACAATTCAGATAACTTAATGGATTATACTAAACAAGATTCTATCGTATTAAATATTCAAAGAGCTGTCGAAGCAACGATTGATATAGCGATGCATTTAGTTTCAGAAAAAAAATTAGGTATTCCACAAAATAGTAGAGATGCTTTTGAAGCATTAAATCAACATAATATCATTGATGATAGAATGTTAAATATATTAAAAGCAATGATAGGCTTTAGAAATATAGCTGTTCACAATTATCAAAATCTTAATTTGGAAATCTTGCAAAAAGTTATAGAAAATCATTTAAAGGATTTTGAAGAATTTACATATCTTATTAGTAAGGTTAAATAA
>ENA-UOOM01003008-UOOM01003008.1-fermentation-metagenome-genome-assembly--contig:-NODE-3008-length-12922-cov-4.268750_pt1 | contig 12922 bp, 13 predicted proteins | sample MGYA00245781_ERZ724031 | MGnify/ENA primary metagenome ERZ724031 (study PRJEB28704, sample SAMN03018317) | fermentation metagenome | biome: anthropogenic terrestrial biome; feature: soil; material... | reverse complement strand
ATTGTAAATTTACTTTGATATCTAAAAATTTTTCAATGTCTTCCCGCGCTTTTGTGCCGATGTTTTTCAGCATTTCGCCCCTCTTGCCGATAACAATACCCTTATGACTTTTGCGTTCACAATAGATCGTGGCTTCAATATCCATCAAATTTTTACCCGGCCGCTCTTTCATGCTGAAAAGTTCTACGGCAATGCCATGGGGAATTTCTTCCTGCAAAAAAAACAGTGCTTTTTCACGAATCATTTCTGCGATAAAAAATTTTTCCGGCATATCCGTAATCATTTCTTTCGGAAAATACATGGGGCCTTGCTGCAAATATTTTTTGATCAGCGGGATGATTTTTTCCACGTTTTTTCCGCTTAACGCAGACACGGGAACAATTTCATCGATAAAATCATATTCTTTCAACAGATTGATTTTATATAATACATCTTCCTGGCTCATTTTGTCGGCTTTATTAATAAGCGCAATGACAGGTTTTTTGCTTTCGGCAAGCTTTTCCAACAACATTTTGTCTCTGCCGCCAATTTGCAAATCATCTTCCAAAACAAACAGCACCACATCCGTATTTGCCAAACTCTGTGCCACTTTTTCAATAAGCAATTCGCCCAATTTATTTTTGGGTCGGTGAACCCCCGGGGTATCCATAAAAATAATTTGCGCCTCGTCATCTGTGTAGATACACCGAATGTTGTTTCTTGTTGTTTGAGGCTTATCTGATATAATCAACAGTTTTTCACCCAACAAGGCGTTGAGCAGTGTGCTTTTTCCCACATTTGTCCGCCCTACCACAGCGGCAAAACCGGACACAAATTCATTATTTTTCATCTTCTACCTGACTTCTTTCCAATCCCATCGATTTCATGATTTTTTCTTCTTCTGCGCGCATTTGCGCCTTTTCTTCTTCTGTCATATGGTCATATCCCTTTAAATGCAGCAAGGCGTGAACAAACAAATACATCATTTCCCGCAGCAACCCGTGACCATATTGCATCGCCTGCTGCTGTGCCTTTTGTGCACATAACATCACGTCACCCAAATATATATATCCCTCTGTCTGTGCCAAATCTTCATCCTCTAACAAAAAACTCAACACGTCGGTGGATTTGTCCACTCCACGATAGGCTCGGTTCAGTTGTCGAATTTCTTCTTCATTGAGGATGTTGAGCCCGATCTCATAGCATGCTTCACCCTCTGCAAACACTTCTTTTGCACATTGTTTAAAACACGCTTCGTACTCTTTTGTCAGTTCAAAATCAGTTTGGTTGTTCAGTATAATTTTTATCATCATTTTCTTTGGTCACATCATCTTCGTCCATCAGTTGTTCGTTGATGGCATCTGCCTGGGGCAAATATTTTTCTTCATATTCTCTTTGAATATCTTCCACCATATTTTCAATTTCTTCATTTTCCTGATGGGGATACTGAATGCGTTCGTGATACATGGCATTTAAGTTGCGAATAAATACCTTTTGAATTTTACTTAATTCCGCAAACGTCAACTCACACTGGCTGAGCTGAAGGTCGTTTTCTTTGGATTTAAAAATCTTTTGCACCATTTCGCTGATTTGCGCCTCGTTGGGTTTGACCAAACTTTTTACCGCCGCTTCACTGCCATCAGCCAACATCACAATGGCTGCCTCTTTCAAAACAGGTTTAGGTCCGCCATAGCGATATTGTTCGCAATCAATGTTACTGTTCATATTTTTTTCTTTACAATAAAAATATTCCATTATCGATGTTCCGTGATGTGAAGACACCACATCCTGAACATGTTTCGGCAGCTTATATTTTTTTGCCAACGCAACGCCGTCCGCCACATGTTTGCGCAAAATTTCAACACTTTGCAAAGTTTTGAGACGATCGTGCGGATTATTTTTCGGTTCCTGATTTTCGGAAAAATAAATGGCATTTTCCAATTTTCCGATATCGTGAAAAAGCCCGCCCGCCTTTGCCAGCAATATGTCTCCGTCAATTTCTTCTGCCGCCGCCTCTGCAAGGCTGCTGACATTAACACTGTGCTGATAGGTGCCGGGCGCCTCTTGCATTAAGCGTTTTACCAAAGGATGGTTCAATGAAGTAATTTCCTGCATGCGAACAGAGGTGGGCACATTAAAGAGCCATTCCCAGATATAGACCATACCCACTGCCAAAAATCCCGAAATCGTCGTTGCCAATATCACATATCCCGCATGAATTGCCGTTTTTATACTGAGTTGAAACAAAATCACATCCGCCAAGGCAACAATAACGGCATTGATAACACCAATGGCAACACTATAGCGATAAACGGCGGATTGCGTTACAATGCGTCGCATGAACACAGCTGCCAAAATGGCCGACGAAAGCATAATCACAACAAAGGACACATTGGCCTTTATGGCAAAAGCCGTCAAAATAATCGCAAATAAATTGATGGCCAGGGCCTTTTTCGGCTTAAGAATCATAGACAGTGTAATAACCAGCATCGTTAGCGGTATCAGATAAATGCTGACCCCGGACAAAATCACTGCAAAGGCGAGATACAAAATAATCTGCGAAGCGATAATGGTCATCTTTTTTATGTCGAAAAGAATGGCCTTTTCAAATTGATAAAGATACAGCAGCAAAATGGCGCCCAAGGCGACAAGAAAAACAAAAATCCCCGCATAGACCATCGTCTCCTGCATTTTGTTCCCCTTCAGCAGCCCATTCTCACTTAGAAGTTGATGCTTTTGCTCGGTGATAATTTCTCCCTGGCTGACAATTTTGGTGCCTTCGGCATAAATCACCGGCTGCACGTCTTCACGCGCCCTGTTTTTGGCTTCGGCTGTCTTTACAGGATTTTCTTCCACATTGGGCACAATGACTTTGCCTAAAATATTGCGTGCCTCTATCTTGCCCGTCTGGCTCCTGACTGTGCTGTCAATATATCGAAAAACATAGTTTTTTCTGTCTTCCAAATTTTCAAGACTGATTTCTTCTTTATAAATTTCTGTCAAAATCGCCTGCATTCTCTGCGACATATCGTCGCGTTCTTGTTGACTCATCGCCAATATGCGCTCGATGCTGTATAACTCCAACTGAATTTGCGTGTTGTCAACGATTCTTTTTTGAATGCTGTCTACACTGTCTGTTTCAGCCGCTCCATTGATGATGTCCATGATAGCACCCGTCGTCTCCGCCACGCGCACAGAGATACCCGCAATGGGATCATAGACTGTTCCCACCTGGTCTGCTGCCTGTTTTCGCAGCCGTTCCGTTTCCTGTGCATCCACAATGGTGCGCTGCGCAATGATATGCATCTCTGCAGGCTGCCCCACCGTCACCACATATCTCTTTGGCGTAACCGATGCATACACCAGCCAAAATGTAATGACAAAGAGAACGACTCCCATGACAATGGGGAGCGCTTTTTTAGATTTCTTCATTCGATACTCCAACTACTTTTCGTCATTTTCATATTTTTCATAGGCATCAATGATTTTTTGCACCAAGCTGTGCCGAACCACGTCTGACTGCCCCAAATAGACAAATTCCAACTTCGGAATATTTTTTAAAATATGTTGCACTTTAATCAATCCGCTCGTTTTATTGACAGGCAAATCCACTTGCGTGATATCGCCCGTCACAACAGCTTTGGAACCAAAGCCGAGTCGCGTCAAAAACATCTTCATCTGTTCCGGTGTCGTATTTTGCGCTTCATCCAAAATAATGAACGAATCATCCAGCGTGCGGCCGCGCATATAGGCCAGGGGCGCCACTTCGATCATGCCTCGCTCCATATATTTTTGGTAGACTTCCACACCCATAATATCATACAGTGCGTCATAAATCGGCCGCAGATACGGATCCACCTTTTCCCGCAAATCGCCGGGCAAAAATCCCAGGCTTTCGCCTGCTTCCACCGCAGGACGTGTCAAAACAATCCGCGTCACTTCTCCTTTTTTAAAGGCGTCTACAGCCATTGCCATGGCAAGGTATGTTTTGCCGGTACCCGCAGGCCCAATAGCAAAGGTGATATCGTTTCGTTTGATTGCTGATACGTATTTTTTTTGACCCATCGTTTTGCATCGAATGGCTTTGCCTCGGATGGAATAATAAATCGTATCAATATTTTCTATAAAGCTCTCGTCCAAATCGGTTCCTGTCATATTCAAGATATAATTCAACGTTTGTTCGTCAATATTATCCCTGTTTTTTGCTGCTTTCAAAAGGTTTAAAACCCCCTCACGGGCGTTGTCGGTATTTTGTTCCGTGCCCATGATTTTGAGCATATCGTCACGGAAAATAATATCCACACCATAATGGTTTTCAATGGTGCTGAGATTTTTATCCATGATTCCGATAATTTTATCTAATTCTTTGGCATAGGGTCCCAAATTGATTTGCTTGATCGATTTTTTATCCAATCGCTTTTTCTTCACCTGCTTTATTCAAATTATTCTGTTTCACTACCGCTTTTCATTTGATAAACAACGAACTTGGCATTATTTTATCATATTTGATATTATTTTGTATTTTTTCTTTCATGAACTGCCGATTACGATTGCAATCATACTCGCTTCGCTCATAAAATGGTAATTTTTTACAGAACGAATTGCGAAAAAAAACGATCCTTGCAATCAGGACCGTTTCTATTTTTTTAATCGTTCTTGCTTAGGTTGTCAAATGTTTTTTAACCAGCGCGCTGATAAGGCTGCCGTCCGCCTTGCCCTTTAGCTTTGGCATCACTGCGGCCATAACTTTACCCATTTCTTTGATCCCTGAAACATTGAGCTGTTTGATTGCTGCGGTAATTTCTTTTTCCACTTCTTCTTCACTCAACTGCTCAGGCAAATATTTCATCAACACGTTCAGTTCTTCTTCAGTTTGCCCTACCAAATCTTCTCTGCCCGCTTTTTCAAATTCTTTCAAAGCTTCCCGTCTTTTTTTGCATTCTGAAACAACAATATCTATAATACCCGCATCGTCCAATACCACCTTGTTGTTTTTTTCATGGGACAAGATGGCTGCGCGCACCATGGTAACGGTTTGCTTTTTTATAACGTCCTTGTTTTTCATTGCGTCTTTAAAGTCGTCGAGTAAGATCTGTTTCAATTCCATAGTTGTTTAGTACCTGTTTTTCTTTTTCTTTGCAGCTTCCGCTTTTCTCTTTTTTCTTTCGCTGGGTTTTTCATAATGCTCTCTTTTTCTCACTTCACTCATAACCCCTGCCCTAGCGGTTTTCTTTTTAAATCTTTTTAAAGCGCTTTCCAGACTCTCGCCTTCTCTTACTTTTACTTCTGACACGTCTATCCCCCCCCTCATTCGTGAATTTTACAGTTATTTATTATATCAAGTCAGCTGTTGTTGTCAATGTTTTTTCAACCCGGGGGCCACAACATCTGCCTGCCTGCCAAAAAATGAAAATGTAAGTGCTCTACACTTTGTCCGCCGAGCTCTCCGCAATTGTTGACCACGCGAAATCCCTCGTCGCTGACGCCCTCACGAATGGCCATTTTCACCGCAACGGTGAAGATATGGCTGACAATATCGTTGCCTGCAGGCACATTGGTCACATCGGCAAAGTGCTGTTTAGGAACGATAAGATAGTGAATCGGCGCCTGTGGATCAATATCTTTAAACACCAAAGTTCTTTCGTCTTCATAAATAATTTGCGTCGGAATTTCTTTTTTGACGATTTTGCAAAACAAACAGTCTTCCATAATTACCTCCGCTCAATCGAGTTTTTTCATTATAATATATTTAACTTGAAATAACAACTTATTTTGCTGATTTGCAGGGCAAAAACGCCACAGTGTCCATCGTCTCTTTGCTCGATGGACATGCTCGTATTTTCCTGTTTTACTTACCGATTGATATGTTATGCACTGAAAATAAAAGATTAATTTGTCTGCTGCCTTCTGTTCTGATTGACATTTTTCCCTTTTAAATATAAAATAACATATCTAAAATATTTCTTAAATTTCATAGAAACAAATATGAAATGATTACTTTGGGAGGATATAAGAATGAAAAAAACAAAACTGATTTTAGCACTATTAATTACATTGGCTTTGCTGTTTTCTGCCACGGCATGTTCCGGCAAGTCCGATGCGCCCAATCCGGACAAGGTTTACAAAATTGCCACAGACACCACTTTTGCACCTTTCGAATTTGAAGATGCCAGCGGAAATTTTGTAGGCATTGATATGGATTTGCTTGCTGCCATTGCGGAAGACCAGGGATTTAAATATGAGATCAGCATCCTCGGCTTTGACGCTTCCTTGCAAGCGGTGCAATCCAAGCAAGCCGACGGCATGATCGCAGGTATGAGTATTACCGATAAGCGAAAAGAAGTGTTTGATTTTTCAGACCCGTATTTTGACAGCGGCGTCATCATGGGCGTTGCCAAAGACAATGAAACCATCAAATCCTACGAAGATTTAAAAGGTCTGAAGGTAGCTGTAAAAACAGGTACCGAGGGTGCTACCTTCGCCAGCAGCATTGCTGAGCAATACGGTTTTAGCCTCGTCTATTTTGATGACAGCGCCAATTTGTATCAAGATGTCATTTTGGGCAACACCGCTGCTTGCTTTGAAGACTACCCCGTATTGGGTTATGCCATTGCCAAAGGCCAGGCGCTCAAAACCGTTACCGAAATGGAACGCGGCAGCTCCTACGGCTTTGCAGTTCTCAAAGGCAGCAACCCCGAGCTTATCAAAATGTTCAACGAAGGATTGAAAAATCTGAAATCCAACGGCAAATATCAAGAAATCCTGGACAAATACATCCAAAAATAAGTTGTCGTTGCACTTGAAATAAGTTTAAACACACGCAGCTTAGAGAAAGCCAAACGCTCTCTAAGCTGCGCATTTTGACACAAGGAGGCATCCTGCATGTCCTATATTGACTTGCTTCGTGAGTCCTGGCCAAGGCTGCTGCAAGGTCTGGTTATCACCCTTGAACTAACTGTAATATCTTTAATCGTAGCCACATGTCTGGGGTTGCTTTTCGGACTTCTTTCCATTTCGAAAAACAAATTCTTACGCGGCATTGCAGGATTTTACATCAGCATTTTCAGAGGCACGCCTATGATTGTGCAGGCCATGTTCATCTATTTTGGTATCACCGGCGCCACGGGCATTAATATGTCTGCCTACACTGCCGGTCTCATTACACTGGCACTCAATGCCGGTGCCTATATCTCCGAAATTTTCAGAGGCGGCATTCAGTCTGTCAATCCGGGTCAAATGGAAGCGGCTCGTTCGCTCGGACTCAGCTATTCCATGTCCATGATTCGCGTTATTTTGCCCCAGGCCATTCGCATGATGACCCCCGCCCTCATCAATCAATATATCATCACCTTAAAAGATACATCCATCATTTCGGTTATCGGCGTCAGAGAACTCACCCAAAGCGGAAAGCTCATCATCGCCAGCAACTTTCGTTCGGCTGAAATTTGGTTTACGGTAGGTTTGATGTATTACATCACCGTCTACATCCTTTCCAAAGCAGGCCGTCTCATCGAAAGGAGAATGTCTTATGTACAAAGTAAAAATAAGTAACCTGGTTAAATCTTTCGGCACCGGCAACGTGCTCAACGGCATTAACTTAAATATCAAAGAAGGCGAAGTAGTCTGCATCATCGGCCCTTCAGGTTCGGGCAAAAGCACACTGCTCAGATGCATCAATGCGCTGGAAGTTGCCTCCGGCGGCACCATTATCGTCGATGATTATGAAATTACAAACCCGCAGGTGGATATCAACAGAGTTCGCCGCAATATCGGCATGGTATTTCAGCAATTTAATCTGTTTCCACATATGACGGCATTAAAAAATATAACACTGGCTCCCCGTGCCCTTAAACTTCTCAATAAAGAAGAAGCCGAAGAACGCGCTTTTTCTCTTCTCAAACGCGTCGGTCTCGAAAGCAAAGCGCACTCCTATCCGCATATGCTCTCAGGCGGTCAACAACAGCGTGTGGCCATTGCACGTGCCCTTGCCATGAATCCCGACGTCATGCTTTTTGACGAACCCACCAGCGCGTTGGACCCCGAAATGGTGGGCGAAGTGCTGGGTGTCATGAAATCCTTGGCAGATGAGGGCATGACGATGGTTTTGGTCAGTCACGAAATGGGCTTTGCCCGTGAAGCAGCCGACCGCGTGATTTTTTTGGATGATGGTGTCATTGTCGAAGAAAACGAAGCCAATGAACTCTTTGCCAATCCGCAAAATGAGCGTACAAAAAACTTTTTGAATATGATTCTTTAACTCTTCCGACTAGCTGTTTTTCGAGGTATATCATGCCGAAAAAAGAACCGGTATATGTCTTTGGTCATCAAAATCCCGACACAGACTCCATATGCTCCGCCATTGCCTATGCTTATCTTAAACAACGGCAGGGCATAGGTGCCGTGCCGTGTCGCATCGGCAAAATCAACCGTGAAACCGCTTTTGTGCTGGAGCGATTCGGTCTCGATGCGCCCGCCTATTTGCCCACCGTTAAGCCGCAAGTGCTGAATTTGGATATGGACGAGGCTGCCTCTGTGGATGTAAAAACTTCCCTGGCACAGGCTATGCGGCTACTTGAACCCGCCTCCGTGGACACCCTTGCCGTTATTGATAATAAAAACAAGCTCATCGGTCTCGTCAGTGCATCGGATATTGCCAAAATTTATCTGGATATTTTTCAAAAAAACACTCTCTTAATTCATCTTGCTTCTCTTAAAAATATCGCCGAAACATTGCAGGCAACCATTCTTTATGAAGCAAAAAAAATACCCTTCTCACCCAACAAGGTCTTTGTCGCCGATATGAACACTCAGCAGATGCAAGATTATCTGCAACCGGGTGACATTGTTCTGCTGGGTAACCAAACCGCCGGCCAACAACGCGCCATTGAACTGGGAGCTTCCTGCATCATTCTCACATTACAGGCAAAGCCGGAAAAATCCACCCTCGCTCTGGCAAAACAACATCAGTGCAGCATCTTGCAAACCAATCTGGACACCTTTGCCGCCGCCGGACTGATACTTTTGAGTATTCCCGTCTCCGTTGCCATGACCCAAAGAATTCTTTCTTTTCATCAGGACGATTACTTGGAAACCGTCAGAGAAAAAATGCGTAGCACGCGATATAAAAATTTTCCTGTTCTGGACAAAGTGGGCTGCTTTAAAGGATTCATTTCCCGATACCATCTCATCAATTTTCGCCGAAAAAAGGTTATTTTGGTTGACCACAGCGATCAGGCACAGTCCATTGCAGGCATTAAGGAAGCCGATATCATAGAGTTAATTGATCACCACCGCATTGGCGACATTCAAACGAGCTACCCGATTTTTTATCGCAACGAACCCGTGGGCAGCACCGCCACCATTATTGCCGAACTTTTCGACGAAAACGCGATTTCAATTCCCAAAGACATTGCGGGCATCCTTTGCGCCGCCATTCTTTCTGATACGGTTGCCTTTCGCTCTCCCACCTGCACACCCACTGACGTACGCACGGCCAAAAGCCTTGCGGCAATTGCCGAAATTGAATGCGAGGCTTTTGCCAAAGAAATGTTTGTGGCAGGCTCCCCATTAAAAAATATGACAGCGGAAGAAATTTTGCACAGCGACTTTAAAGAATATCATTTAAGCCGCAAAAAAGTCGGCATCGGCCAAATTAACATGGCGGGGTTATCGGAAATACGAAAATTTAAATCATCTTTAATCGACTATATGGAGCATTTGGTGGAAGAAAAAGATTATTTTGTCGTTATGCTGATTTTGACTGATATTGTTAACGAACAAACCGAAGTTTTGTTTTCCGAAAATCAAAAAGGCCTCGTTGCACGAGGCTTTGATCCACTCAAAGACGAACATACCTTTTCCATGCACGGGATTGTTTCGAGAAAAAAACAGATCGTACCTGTTGTCACACGACTTCTCGCGCACAAAGAACCTGTCTGAAAAACCTTCCTTTTACAATCTTTCTTCTCCTGCCTTTTCGGCAGGCTTTTTTTTCATAAAGACCACAATACAAAGTGCACCGCCGATGCCCAACAAAATGTCTCCGACACTGAAAAATCCTATTTTAGCATAGGGCGGAAAATAGAATATATCCGCTAAAAAATAAAGCTTTGTGCTCTGCGTTGCCAATGTGTAGCCTGCTATTTCTCCATTCAGCAGCATCTGATAAACCTTTGCATATAGAGGCAACCTCTGCACCGCATAGCCCACAGGCATTGCAAAACCGTTGAATGCAATCACAAGAACGTTGCATAAAAATCCGATTCCCGCTACAATAAACACTTTATTTTCTTTGATATTTGCAGCCAAAAATGCCAAAATCAAAATATCCGCACACATAATGCCCGCTTGCACGAAACCGAAATAATTCAAAGTTAATCTGAGAATTGCAGCAGCAAATACCAGCCAAATAAAGCGCATATGCACATATTGAAAGTTGGATAACCTTCCCCCGGTCGCATATCCGATTAAAATCCCCACTGCAATAAAAAATGCAAAAAACACTTATTGTTCCCGATCTTTCTTATCTTCTTTTTCCGACTCTGCCATTTTTTTACAAACCTTGCAAATATCGTCCTTTGCACGCAAAAACGCATCCACCACAGCCGGGTGAAACTGCGCCCCGCGTTCTCTTAATATCACCTCTCGTGCCGAGTCACACGACATACCGTCGCGATAAGGACGATTACTCGTGAGCGCATCGTAGGCATCCGCCACGGAAATGATGTATGATTCCGTCAAGATGCTGTCTTGTTCGACCCTTTCCGGGTAGCCTCTTTCGTCATAGCGCTCATGGTGCTGATAGATCATATCCAGAATTTTTTTATCCATTGTCACATTTTCAAGAATATTCACGCCATTTTGAGGGTGTGTTCGAATCTGTTCTTTCTCTTCCGAGGTCAAAGAGGACTCTTTATTCAAAATGCGATCATCCACCCCAATTTTTCCGATGTCATGCAAAAGCGCCGCCACTTTCAGTCTTTCAATACGCGGCAGGGACAGACCCATTTCGCGCGCAATGGCAATGCTGTATTTTTCTACACGTTGCGAATGTCCAATGGTGTAGGGATCTTTCAGTTCGATGGTTTTGGCGAAGGCACGAAGCATTTCTTCAAACTGCATCTTGCTTCGAATATAGAGAATAAATGCATACCTGGCCAACAAAAACGGAATCAAAAACAGAAACGACAAATAGACGCCGTTGTGCATATTCAACAACAATGCGAAGAAAAATCCGATGGGTGCCGCCGCAATCATATTCAAAATAATCATGCGCAACGTTGAAAACAAAGATGAAGCAAAACTTTCACCGTTTCCGAGATAAAACAACATTACCAGCAAAAGCATGTTGATAAAAATCATCGTAACAACAAAACCGAAATAAGCAAGCAACACATCCGGAAGAACCAACACTCCTACCGCACCGCCCAGGGCTTTAAAAACAAGGCCACCGCAAAAGGTGGAGATAATAAAGTTTGCCAAATTAAACAGCGTCTTGATCGGCATCATATTAAAAATATGATACACGCGCTCCGTCGACAAATCCCGTTCAAAATAAAACGGCGCCGCAATGATAATAATGAAAATCGCCAGATACACTCCCTGTGTCATGACAATGGCAACAATGACCATAAACGTCATGTCAATCGTGAGATTTTGACTGATATAGACAGGCAGGCAATTGCAGATAATTTGCATTAACCACAGCAATGAAAGCGTGATAATATCGTTAGTAAGATTGGCTGAAGAAGATAAATAACCCACAGCATGATACACCGCTACAACGCCAATCAGCAAGCCTGCAGCGATTACCAGGTAACAGTATATCCTCTGTGATAATTTCATAGAATTCCTTTCTTGCATGCAACTGCCAATGCAGTAAACCCGAATGATATGTGTTCTACGTTATGTTATATTCTTATCTCCATTTTAACAAAGCGCCGCTCATAATCAAAAAGCTGGCGATTGTGCCTAAAACCGAGTATACCTTTGCTCTGTTCATTGATAGCCTCCTTAGTAGTGACTCTAATATCCGCTAATAATCAGGCTATTTCGCTTCGCTGAGAAGGTATGTTATTCGGGTTTACTGCATTGCCGTCGCATCACTGATTTTGTTCCAGCAAGGCGAGTTTTCGGTTGATGGCATCCAACACGGACTTGATAACGGCTACATTGGCATCAGCATGAATAAAACATGTGCCCAGCAGCATCTCTTCCCTGTTTTTTTCTCTGAACGCTACAACGCTTACTAAGATATGATGTTCATACAACAAGTCTGTATGAATTTTGACCAATCTGAAATAACTCTTTTGCGTATAATCATGAATGGCCGACAGCGTGGCTGTGCCTATGGCTTTCATGATTTCGCCATCATTTGAACACATGGTTTCGTGTCCCGTAAATGTTTTTCCGTTTTTCGACAATTCTACAGATATCTGCACGGCATCTTCATCGACATAACGCAAGGTCAATGCTTGCAGTTGGAGCCGTTGCGGTGTTTGAACAAGGTCGGTTTCAATTTGAGCTATGCTGATAATTTTGTGATCCACTGCAAAATCAAATTTTGAAAGCAGCGCCGATTGAATGTTGCGCGCCAGCTGTTTGGGATGCACTGATCGGTTGGCAAGTACGTGCAACTCAATCAAGTTGCCTTCAGCGTCGTCGACAAATTTTACGTTCATGATTCCTTCTAATTTACACAACAATAAACTGTATTTATCGTAATGATTTGTCATAATGATATCCTTTGAACGAACCGTGAATTAAGTTTAATCATACTCCATTGTACCCCAAATATCAAGATATTTTTGAATGATTATGCAGTGATTACTCATAAAATTACGTTCCCTTGCTGATGATGATTTTTCTTGCCTTTTTTAGCTGTTTATGCGGAGAAAACTTGACTTTTATTTTGTGTCATGATATAAATAAATTGAATACCCCT
>ENA-UOOM01003007-UOOM01003007.1-fermentation-metagenome-genome-assembly--contig:-NODE-3007-length-12929-cov-11.408808_pt1 | contig 12929 bp, 13 predicted proteins | sample MGYA00245781_ERZ724031 | MGnify/ENA primary metagenome ERZ724031 (study PRJEB28704, sample SAMN03018317) | fermentation metagenome | biome: anthropogenic terrestrial biome; feature: soil... | reverse complement strand
CCAATTTCTTTTTTAACCCCTCCCCGCTTCGCGGTACTCCCCTTATCGTAAGGGGAGAGTAAAGAAGTTGCACTCCGCAACTGTCCCCTTAGCATAAGGGGACGAGCGAGAAACGAGCGGAGGGGTTACCTTTATTTAATTTAATCACAAAAATACGTCAAATAGATCATATAACCGAAAAAATGATTTACTCATTTATCAATTTCATTCGATATCCCCCCGATCATCTCTTTGAAAGGGACAGAAAAACACGGCGGGCGGCTTTTCTTTTAGCGGGAAAAGTCCTGCAAATAAAAATAAAGTTGTACTTTTGCCGTAGCTCTTTAATCTTTATGATATATGAAAGGAATTGTATTGGCGGGAGGCTCGGGAACGCGATTGTATCCCATAACAAAAGGCGTTTCAAAACAATTACTCCCGATTTTCGACAAACCGATGGTGTACTATCCTATTTCCACCCTCATGTTGGCGGGAATTAGAGATATCCTCATCATTTCCACTCCGGTCGACTTACCGGGCTTTAAACGCCTGTTAGGCGACGGCTCGGATTATGGCGTCCGTTTCGAATATGCCGAACAGCCCAGTCCCGACGGATTGGCACAGGCGTTCCTTATCGGCGAACCGTTTGTTGGAAACGACACGGCATGCCTGGTATTGGGTGATAATATTTTTTACGGACAGGGATTCAGTGCGATGCTAAAGGAAGCGTCGACCAATGCCGAAAACGGCCATGCAACTATTTTCGGATATTATGTCAACGACCCGGAACGTTACGGAGTCGTGGAATTTAATGAAACAGGAAAGGCTCTTTCGCTGGAAGAAAAACCCGCTCATCCCAAATCGAACTATGCCGTTATCGGCCTTTATTTTTATCCGAATAAAGTGCTCGACGTGGCCAAGCAAATCAAGCCGTCGGCACGGGGAGAGCTTGAAATTACAAGCGTAAATCAACAATTCCTTCGGGAAGATTCCCTGAAAGTGCAATTACTGGGCAGGGGGTTTGCCTGGCTCGATACGGGCACGCATGAGTCTTTGTCGGAAGCTTCGACATTCGTAGAGGTCATCGAGAAACGACAAGGGCTTAAGGTTGCCTGTCTCGAAGAAATCGCCTACCGTAACGGATGGATTACCGAAGATGACTTACGGCGAATCGCCGGGCCGATGAATAAAAACCGGTACGGACAATATTTGATGAAACTTTTAAGAGATTAGAAGATGACAATTATTCCAACAACAATCCCTTCGGTCGTTATTATCGAGCCGAAAGTATTCGGAGACGAAAGGGGCTATTTTTTTGAATCGTTTTCGGAAAAGATATTTCGGGAAAAGGTGTGCGACACGCATTTTGTGCAAGACAACGAATCGAAATCGAGTTACGGGGTACTGCGCGGATTGCATTTCCAAAAGCCGCCGTTCGCCCAAGCCAAACTGGTGCGGGTTATCAAAGGCGCCGTTTTGGATGTGGCGGTCGACATCCGGAAGGGATCGCCGACGTTCGGACAGCATGTAGCGGTTGAACTGACCGCCGAAAACAAACGGCAGTTGTTTCTTCCGCGCGGATTCGCCCACGGCTTTGTGGTATTGAGTCCTGAGACCCTCTTTCAATATAAATGCGATGAATATTATCATCCGGAAAGCGAAGGCGGTATCCGTTGGGATGACCCGTCTTTGAAAATCGATTGGAAGATCGCGGAAAAGGATATCTTGTTGTCGGAGAAAGACAAGAAGAATCCATTCCTCCAAGAGTTTTTGCAATCGGGGAAATAATATTAAAAAACAATATGATTATCCGCAAAGCAACCTGAAAATAACCCCAGATTGCGGAGTACGATCTATCTACTCTCCCCTTACGATAAGGGGAGTACCGCGAAGCGGGGAGGGGTTAAAAAAGTAGCGGATACTTTATATAGATAATCATTTAATATAACAATAAAGAAAATGACGAACTTACAACGACACATTCTTATAACAGGCGGCGCCGGTTTTATCGGCTCGCATGTCGTGCGTTTATTTGTCAACGCTTATCCGCACGACAAGATTATCAATCTGGATGCACTGACGTATGCCGGGAACCTCGAAAACCTGAAAGATATCGAAGACAAACCGAACTATACTTTTATTAAAGGTGACATTTGCGATTATGAAGGATTACTGCGCATTTTTAAGGAACATTCTATCGATGGCGTGATTCATTTGGCGGCCGAGAGCCATGTAGACCGTTCCATTACCGATCCGTTTTCTTTCGCCCGCACCAATGTGCTCGGCACCCTCAACTTGCTCGAAGCTGCGCGGCAGACCTGGCAGCCCGATTTCACGGGGAAACGGTTCTATCATATTTCCACCGACGAGGTTTACGGGGCGCTGTCGTTTGACGATGCTGCATTTTGCGAAACCAACCGCTACGATCCGCATTCGCCCTACTCGGCTTCGAAAGCATCTTCCGACCATTTTGTAAGGGCCTATCACGACACGTACGGGCTACCGGTTATTCTTTCGAACTGCTCCAACAATTACGGGCCTTATCAGTTCCCTGAAAAACTGATTCCTTTATTTATCAACAACATCCGTCACAATAAAGCATTACCGGTTTATGGAAAAGGGGAAAATGTGCGGGACTGGCTGTATGTAGAAGATCATGCGCGGGCCATCGACCTGCTGTTTCATAAGGGAAAAAGCGGGGAGACTTATAATATAGGGGGTAAAAACGAATGGAAGAACATCGATCTCATTAAGGCGCTGATTCGAACCGTCGACCGCTTGTTGAACCGCCCCGAAGGCAGTTCGGACAAACTGATTACCTATGTCACCGACCGTGCGGGTCACGACCTGCGCTATGCTATCGACTCCTCCAAGATTACTCACGAACTGGGATGGCATCCTTCCGTCGCTTTCGAAGAAGGAATTGAAAATACCGTCCGCTGGTATCTCGAGAATCAGGAATGGCTCGATCGTATCACGGGAGGAGAGTATCAAAAGTACTATGAGAAAATGTATGGATAAATGCGTGTTTTATATATCAACAATCAAAAAAACTAAATGAAATGAACAAAGCAACATTTTTTGTACTGCTGACGGCAGCAGTTATTTTTACAACAAACGTAAAGGCTCAGGAAACGAATTATCTTCGTTTGTCGGTTGAGCCGGGAATGGTCTTAAACACCAAAAAAGACGGGAAATTCGCCCTTGGAGGAAGCATCGGTTGGCTGACTCAAGACAACTTCATGGCTCAGAACGAGAACAATTACCTGAGTGTAACCCTGAAAGCGGTAAACAATCCGTACGGAGACGGAAAAATTTTATCGAGTATCCTCAACGATAAGGATGATGCCTTCAATTACGGCACCCTGCTCATCGGATACCGGTTTACGCAACAAGGGATCGAAAACGGATTCTATGTGGAGCCTCGCATCGGCGGAGCTTTAGGCGCCAGCTACGGAGCATTTGTTTTCTCGCCGGCAGCAGGATATGCATATGATCATTTCGACTTCTCTCTTTTCCTTGACGCCGGATTCGGAAGCAAAAACAACGCTATCGGAGAAAAGAACTTCTTTAATCTGGGACTCAGCATTGGATATAATATCGGCCTTTAATTCTCTTCTACTAAAAGAGAACCGATTTTTCCATGTCATAAAGAAAAATAGCTTCAAAAGGATATTAATAATACAAGCTTTTGAGGCTATATTAAGCGAGTTGACCGAGAGTGATATAGAGGATTTGCAAGATAAACTGACAATCCAACTGCATAAGCTCACAGATGACGGGACAAGATACTCGTTGGATGAAGTAAAAAAGCAATTATCGTAATGTGTTGAGCCGGCGATTTCGGTTATTACGGGATACGATTTGGCAAACATAAGGCGGGTGTATACGAAAAGCGCCGTAAAACTCAATATTTTACGGCGCTTTATTATTTCTATAAAGCAGAGTTCCCGAATACACTAAAATGGAACTCTGAGAACATCCCCAGTGACCTCGGAGGGGATCGAACCCTCGACCCATTGATTAAGAGTCAATTGCATTTAAGACCTTAAAACTCTTATCAAATGATTGATATATTGCGCTTTATATATTGCTACTTTTATTAATCGTTATTCTCGGTTTACCTATTGGTTTACCAGTTTACATTAAACGAGATTCTGTTAATAATTTATTTCCACAAAGGTATAGAAATAGTTTGTAATGAGAAAATAAGCTACTACCTTTTATTAGCAAGAGATTTGGCTATGGATTATTGAAAGTTCCTTAAAATGTCTCCAAATGAGTAGTTGAAGTTATTTAAGTAGAACGTCCATTCCCCGATTTCCGGCTATTGTTTTATAGTGATTATTCCCTATTATGTATGCTTATGATGCTTTAAACAGGGGTATTTAAGAAAGTTGTTGTAAATAGATTTTATCTTTATGAATTTTTGTACCTTTGTAATTATTAAAGAGTTATATTCTATTTCGATGAAATTGAGTTAATTTCTTTTCTGTAAATGATTTGATACTTTTAAAGCTCTTTTGTTGATTTAATACCAGGGCGCAAATATCAATTAAAGACATATTCTCACCTTGCGATGTGATGCTTACTTTAAAAAAAATATTTTGCAAATGTGTCCACAAAATAGTTATTTTTTGATCCTTATTAGTAGAGAGGGAAATTAATTTTTTTTGTATATACATTTAATCCGATGAATAATAGAGAGGGTAAAATATATAAAATGAAAGTAACTTAATACAGATAAATATTGAAAATTAAAAATAATAATGCTATGGACAATTTAATAACATATCAGGAATTAAGAGTGAAAGCAATTAAAGACGGAGTTCAAGATAACAAGGTAACTATTGGAGTATGGGCAAAGTTGAATAAGTATTACCAGATAAGGAAGAAAGTAGATAACAAGGTACAAATTTTTTATTTTAAATACTAATATGGAAAAAAGAATAACACCAGAGAACGACCCGAAATTGAAATTGATTTGGGAGAATTATTTAAAGAGGTTGGAAGAATTAAGAAAAGAAGTAGGTATGGAATTAGATGAAGAGAAAAGAGATATTGAAATCAGGATATTATAATGAGTAAGTATATAATAGAATTTAAAGAAGAAGAGTATAAAAGAGCTATTAGGGAATTGGATGAATATGTAACTGTTATAAACAATACTATTATTCCAGCCTTTAAAGAGAGAAGTATTAATGTGAATATAGATGTGATAAGAGAGTTTTTTGATGATACAAAAGGTTTCATTGATAAACAATATAAGAATAAATTGGAGTTGTTGTGTAATAACATCGAAGTGAAGATACAGGATTTGGATTACTCAAAAGACGAATCAATTCACAGGCTCGCAAATATTTCAGTAAAATGCTTTTGGGATTTAAAAAGAGGTATTAAAGATGAATTATTTAGCTATTATAGATGTCTTTACTTATTGGATGATAATTATATTACCGTAGAAAATGAAGTTGCTAAAAAGGCAGCTAATTACGATGTAGACTTAAAAGAGAAATGCACTGTATATGCTGAAAATGACAAGCAAAAAGAAGCTGCTGAAATAGTTAAAACAATTATTCTAAATATCAATAAGTTGCAGGAAATTGGATTCTTAAATAACTCATTTCCACAATTAAGAGGAATAGATTTTAATAGAAATCAATGCAAGATAGAAAGTTCAGATTTCCAAAGGTTTAACTAAAGCCAATATATAGATAAATTACTAAGTAGATATATCAAAATTAAATTGCTGCTTTATAAAGGACACCGTCATTTTCGGGCGGTGTTTCTTTTAACTTTATAGTGGCAATCCAGCAAGACGTTTAAAAAACAAATTATGAAAGAGTTAGAATCAAAATACGCATTTGAATTAGCGGAGAAATACACAAGAAGTAAGAGTACACATATCAATTCATATTGGTTAAAATCAAATGGATATGTAAAAATAAGAAGACAGATAGATAAAGTCAGAAAAACGTACTATATTAAATATTAATTGATTATAGAGGATGAATTTACCATAGACAAAAAATTGCATTATTTTTATAGTATATATATAGCAAAAATCCAATAAAATGTCGGAGGTATATAGAAAGGATGATAAGATGGCTAAATGAGAAAAAATAAATTTAAAAGTAAAACATATTGGAATAGAAAGTTATGAAAGCAAAAGCAGCAATAAAAGATAGATATATTAGTGATATATTTGATGAACTACCATACGGGGTACTAAGTAAAGGTGAAACGAATTGCGGAGCTACTACAATACCATTAGAGAATAATAAAGATGTAATAATATGTGTTCCGTTGATAAACTTAATAAAGAACAAAGTAGCTCAATATCCGAATAATAGATGTAATTACAGTTTGCAAGGAGTTTACTATGGAATTACAGAGGATGAGATAAGAGAGTATTTAGAGATAGAGCAGCCAAAAAAGTTTATTGTTACGTATGATAGCTTTTTAAGATTAAAGAGTATTATAGGAGATATAAGTAATTATCATATAGTGATTGATGAGTTTTCGGAATTATTGAGCACCTATATTTCCAGAGAAAATAATATTGTTCCTTTTATTGAGGATATTAAAGACTTACCGAATGTAACGTATGTAAGTGCAACTCCATTAGATGATGAATTGATGCCAGATTTTTTAAAAGATAAAGAGAGATATGATATAGATTGGAGTGATAGTAAATTTTATAAAGAGAAGAAAGTGATTTTATTAGCAAAGACAAACAAACCAAAAGTAACTGCAAAGAATGTAATACTGTCGTTTTTAGAAAAAGGATATATTGAGTTAAACGGAAAAAGAGCAGAAGAATTATTTGTGTTTATCAATTCAGTTTCTATGATTATTGATATTATTAATAATATGGAATTACCTAAAGAACTGTATAAAGTGATATGCGCAAATACGCAAGAGAATAAAGAGAAATTAGAACAAATTGGTGCAGAGATAGATTTAGATTTTATGAATAACAAGAAAATCAATTTCATCACTTCGACTGCATTTTTAGGTTGTGACTTTTATTCGGATAACGGATTAAAAATTATTGTTACAGACACAAATAAAAGATACAGTATGTTAGATGTAAATACACAGATTTTGCAGATAAATGGAAGAATTAGAAATGATGATAATCCATTTAGAAATATGTTATTGCATATATCTAATTTTAAATTTGATAGCACAGGAGATTCTGAATTGAATGATAAGTATGAGATGAGTGTAAAAATAGCAGGAGAATATATCAAGGAATCGGATGGAGTAAAGAAGTATTATAGAAAGCTAAAGGATGAACTATTTTTAAAAGAGACAAAAAATGGTGATTTAGTATTTAATGATATAAGGTATAAGGCTGAGAAATTAAAGAATAATGTTTACAATGTGCAGTATATTAATCCAGAGGAATTAAAAGAAGAGTATAAAGACTATGGTATAAGCAGTAGGTTTTATCTTATTAAAGAAGATGATACAATTAAGAGTATTATAAAGGATAAGACGAAGAAAGATTATTATGAACTATATGAGACTGCAAAAAATATGCGTTTTAGTTTTGAAATGAGTTATTATCCTCTTTTAGCCGATATCAAGAAGAAAGATAATCAGATACCCGAAGAAGTAGATTGTTTAGGAATTGATAAAATAAGAGCATTAAGATATTCAAAACCAAAGATTAGAGAAGAGGTTAATTTTAGAAGTGATGAATTTAAAGAAGCTGTTATGGATAAACTGAAATTAGTGCTTAAAAAAGAGGTTTATTCGAGTGATGAAATAAAAGATATTCTTAATGAGATATATATAGGTTTGGGAATGAAAAGAAAAGCTAAAGCATCCGATATAAAATTGTTTGTTGATGCACAAGAGAAAAAGACAGGCACTAAGAGAGGTTATTTTATTGAATTTGTAGAGAATAAGAGAGTTAAACAGTTTTAGAGTACTTTTTACATTTCACATTTTTTTGCATTATTTTAGTGTTTTTATATAGCAAAAATGCAATAAAATGTGGAAAGCATATACAGATGCATTTAAAACAGTTTATAGACTACTAAGTTTTAGTAATTGATATTTAGTGAAATAGAGACTATTTGTGATAAATACTCACTATTAATAATATAAAAATAATAGATATAATCAATTTACAGTGTGCTTATTTTTTAGATGCAGGAGAATAGACTGTTTGAAATTTTGGAAAATTCTGTTTTGTGTAAAAATGAGAGGTGGGTGGTTTAAGCGTGTAACTACTAACAATTTCCACCCCCTATCCTTTCTATTAAAGAAGATTGTTATAGCAGGTTATCTAATGCTTTATTTAACTGAGAATTTTCAAAGCTATCAAGATATATTTGAGTTACTTTCTCAGAACTATGTCCTAACGATTCACTTATGATTGAAGTTTGTACACCGCTTCTTTTTAATACCGTGGCAAATGAATGACGGGCGACATATGTGGTAAGTGGTATAGGTAGTTTCAGTTTCTCACCGATTGATTTTAAACACTCATTTGTTTTGCTTATTATCTTATGCACTCGGTTTGCTTTCTGTTGTTCGGTTATATGATACGATGAGAGTATTGGAAATAAATACGGATTATTTGGATTGGAATATTTTTCTATTATAGATTGTGCTGTTGGATGTATGGGTAACTTAATTAGTTTTGATGTCTTTTTTCGGGTATAAACCAGTTGGTTGTTAGCGATATTATTATTAGTAAGCAATGCGATGTCAACGAAATTTATTCCACCAGCAAGATACGAGAATGTAAATAAATCAATAGAAAATTGTTCTCGATAGGTTGTTGCTTTATAATTGATAAGCGTATTTATATCGGTTTTTGTTAATGCTCTTTTAGCTGTTTGTTGGTGTAGTTTAGACACTTTGTAATTACGAAAGGGATATGATTGAGGGTTGACACACTTTTGCTCTATTGCTGTATTATAAACGGCTCTCAATGTACGGAATAATATACCGATTGAATTGTCTGCAAGATTCTTATTTCTCAACCAGTTTTCATACCGTTTTAACCAAACAATATCAATATCAGAGAAGTATATATTTAAATGTGTATTGAAATTGCTCAAGGACTTATAGGCGTATTTATATAACAATGCGGAATTTAGCTTTTGAGATGTTTGCAAGAGTTTTATTTGTTCCTGAAATACCGTGGCAACCGTTTTTAATGTGAAAGGATTTTCAACTTTATTTATAAGAGAATCAGAGGTATATTCTTTTTGTGTTACATTTAATTCGAGAATAGTTTGATTGAATGCTTTTAGTTTCTCGATTATCAGGTTTTCAATTTGTTCTTTATCAGGACAATTCCGTTTTGGTTTATTCTTATCAAAGTCCCAATGTGTAGGATTTATGGAAATACCGATACTTTTGTATGTTCTTTTCCCGCTTTTAGAGACTCGAATCATCAACGGACTTTCACCGTTAGATAATACTTTTGATTTGTAACATAGTACGTTAACTGTTGCATTCATACCGTTTTTGGTTTACCTCTCGGTTTACATTTAACCTTAAAACCAGTAGAAAAATGAGAAAAACGGTTGAACAAGATAAAATAAAAAAAGCACCTAAATATCTATATTTAAGCGCTTTTAAGTGGTGACCTCGGAGGGGCTCGAACCCTCGACCCATTGATTAAGAGTCAATTGCTCTACCAACTGAGCTACGAAGTCTTATTTTGGGAGCACAAAGGTACAAATTATTTTTACTTGAAAAGAATCTCTCGCAAAGAAATTTATCGAAAAGCCGCAAAAAGGAGCAATCTTTTTGAACAGATTGCTCCTTTTATAAATTTCATTTCTGAGTAATTAGAGATCGGATAATCCGGCACCGGCTTTAAATTTAGTCGTTTTCTTAGCAGGAATATCGATCGGCTTTTTCGTGCGAGGATTAATTCCTTTTCTTGCACTTCTTTCGGAGACGGCAAATGTTCCGAAACCTACCAATACTACTTTACCACCAGCTTTTACTTCTTCAGTGATTGCTTCAAGGGTAGCGTCCAATGCTTTTTTAGCATCAACTTTACTGAGACCGGACTTTTCGGCAACAGCATTAATTAGTTCTGTTTTATTCATAAAAAACGTAAATATAAAAATTAAACATACATTAAGTCAAGGCATGAGCCTTTTTCCGCACCAAATATAAAGCATAAATTAGTAATAATCAAGAAATAGTTAAAAAAGTATTTGATTTCATTAAAAAAACCCCAATTATTGCCTCAAAAACCCCTATTCAATGGAAATAATACGTATTTTTGTGGCTCATCAGGAACAAAAAATAAAATGAATAATTATAAAAACAGTTTTGCAGGAATCGTACCTCCTGTAACAATGAATCTGATTATTATTAATGTGCTGATATGGTTGGCGCAGGTTGTTTTGTTACGGAGCGGGACAGATTTGACAAAAACATTCGGACTGTATTATGTCGGATCGGAAGGGTTTCGCATCTATCAACTGGTTACGTATATGTTCCTGCATGACCCGAGTTCCTTTATGCATGTCTTCTCGAACATGTTCGCCGTATTTATGTTCGGCAGAACGCTCGAACAGGCTTGGGGACAAAAGCGGTTTCTCACCTATTATTTTGTCACCGGCATCGGGGCGGCGCTCATTCAAATGTTAGTGGTGTATATCCGTTTGCAGGCCATCAAAAGCGGCATGGACGCCGCGGCACTCAGTGAGGTCTATCACCACGGCTTTGATTTATTGCAGCAAAATATGAATTATACCGACCCGGTACAAGGGGGATTTAATATATTGCTCAACACGGTTACCATCGGTGCATCGGGAGGCGTTTTCGGCATCCTTCTTGCCTTCGGAATGTTATTCCCGAATGCCGAACTATTCATTATCCCTTTTCCTTTTCCCATCAAGGCGAAATGGTTTGTTATCGGTTACGGGGTATTCGAACTGTTTTTCGGCGTCGGCAACTTTTCGGGCGACAATGTCGCGCACTTTGCCCACTTGGGGGGAATGCTCTTCGGAATATTTATGATATTGTATTGGAGAAAAAAAGACAAATTACATGGCGGATTTTATTGAACAATTAAAATATAAGTACAAAACCGGCGATGTGATGACGAAACTCATTTTCATCAATGTGCTGGTATTCCTTTTTATCAAGGTCATCCATGTGGTTTTCACCTTGTTCAATGTGCACTCGGAAGGCTTGATCACGTACCTGGGAGTCCCGTCGGACATTGGCGAATTGCTGTTTTTGTTTTGGACGCCTATTACGTACATGTTCGTACATGAAGGGTTCCTGCATCTGCTTTTTAATATGCTTTGGTTGTATTGGTTCGGGAAGATTTTCCTGCAATACTTTTCGGGGCGCACGTTGGGGAGCCTTTATGTGATGGGGGGATTGGCCGGCGCCTTATTATATGTGGCGGCGTTCAATACCCTGCCTTATTACGTGAATATGGGCCCGGGATGGATGATCGGCGCTTCGGCGGCGGTAATGGCTATCGTGATGGCGGCGGCGTTCTATCGCCCCGACGTGCAACTGAACCTGTTATTCCTCGGACGCATCAAGATAGTCTATATAGCCATCTTCGCGTTCCTTCTCGATTTTCTTTCGCTGGGCGACGCGGCTAATCCCGGAGGCCACATCGCCCACATCGGGGGAGCTCTTCTGGGCTATCTCTTTGCCGTACAGTATAAGAAAGGAAGCGATATTACCGGATGGGCCGGCAAACTGATAGATGCTTTTGTGAATTTATTGAAGCCCCGGAAGAAAAAGACGAAGTTGAAAGTCAACTATACGCGTCATGAAAGCGACCGGGAATATAATCGCCGGAAACAGAGTGAACAGGAGGAGATCGACGTTATTTTAGACAAGCTGAAGCATTCCGGATACGGTAGTTTATCGGAAAACGAAAAAAAGAAATTGTTCGATGCCAGCAAAAAATAAGAAAATCCGCTTCTTCGGGAACTTGAAATGGATTATTTTCGCTACCCACGTGGCCGCGATGCTGCTTCTTTTTTGCTCCTTACTTTCGTGGAGAGTCTCGCCGCTCAAAACCAATTTCTTCTCCTATATCGGTATCGCGTTTGGCGGCATATTATTGGTCAATATCGCGTATGTGATTTTCTGGATCGTATTTTCGAAATGGAAATTCGTGCTGATCGGTATCGTATCACTCGTTCTTTGCTACCAGCCATTCGCCACTTTTTTCCCGATGCATCTCTTTCCGCCTTCCGCTCCCAAAGACGCCATTAAAATATTGACGTATAACGTGGAAGGTTTTCCCGGGGAACGCGACAAGAAGACGAACGAACATCCTATTCTGGATTATATCGCCGCTACCGACGCCGATATCGTATGCCTGCAAGAGTATCTGGTGAGTAAGACGGGGCAATCGATTATTTCGCAACAAGACGTCAACCGTATTCTCAATAAATATCCCTACCGGTCGGTCACCGGATTGGAATCGTCGGGAAAATACCACTTGTACGGATTGGCTTGCTTCTCGAAATTTCCTATCGAGAATGCGCATGAAGTGCATTTCGAATCGTCTTTCAACGGGGCGGTCGTGTATACCATCGACATCGAAGGGCAAAAATATACGGTTGCCAATGTGCATCTGGAGTCGAACAGCATCCGAGCCGAAGATAAAAAGCTTTACAGCGATTTTCTTCAAAACAGCGACTCGGTGAAACTCGAGGAAGTAACGACCAATATCCGCTCAAGGCTGGGCGCCGCCTACCGCCAACGTGTAGGACAGGTGCAGAAAGTGAAGAACTACATCGCGACACAGAAAACAAAAGGTACGATCGTTTGCGGAGACTTCAACGATACGCCCATCTCTTATGCTTACAGTCAAATGAAAAAGGGATTGGAAGACGCCTACGCGTCGACCGGCTTCGGCCCGGGCATTACCTATCACGAAGATTTCTTTCTTTTCCGCATCGATTATATTTTGCACAGCAAAG
>ENA-UOOM01003004-UOOM01003004.1-fermentation-metagenome-genome-assembly--contig:-NODE-3004-length-12937-cov-56.712622_pt1 | contig 12937 bp, 8 predicted proteins | sample MGYA00245781_ERZ724031 | MGnify/ENA primary metagenome ERZ724031 (study PRJEB28704, sample SAMN03018317) | fermentation metagenome | biome: anthropogenic terrestrial biome; feature: soil; material... | reverse complement strand
GAGAGGATACAGTTATGATTGTTTTATCATGTAACAATGTTTCAAAAGCCTATGTGGTGGAAAATATAATTGAAAATATTTCTTTTACCGTAAATGATAATGAAAAGGTTGGATTAATCGGTCTTAACGGAGCAGGTAAAACAACCTTGTTTAATATATTGACAGAAAACTTGGAGCCCGATTCCGGCGAAATATATGTGGCAAAGGGTAAAAAATTAGGCTATCTAAAACAAAATACAATTATTGAAAGCGATATGAGCATTATGGATGAAATGCTCGTAATTTTTGATGAGGTTATCAGATTAGAAGAAAAGCTGCATGAGTTATCCTATAAGATAGGCAGTTTTGCAAAAAAAAAAGACTCGGCAGAGCTTGAAGCTCTCATGAACACATATTCAGAATTGAGCGAACAATTTGTTGAAGCTAACGGTTACAGTTTCAGAAGCATCATCAAAGGAGTATTAAAAGGTCTTGGATTTTCAGAAGATGAATTTGATAAAACTGTAAATATTTTAAGCGGCGGTGAAAAAAGCAGGGTTATGCTTGCACAGCTTCTTTTACAAAATGCTGATATACTTTTGTTGGATGAACCTACAAACCACTTGGATATTGAAGCAATATCATGGCTTGAGAAATATATAAAGAATTTTAAAGGCGCAGTAATAATTATTTCTCACGACAGATACTTTCTTGACAACACAGTAAACAGGATTTTCCTTATGGAAAACAAGTCCCTAAAATCATTTAACGGAAATTATACGGAATTTGTGAAAAGAAGGAAAATTGAGCTTGAACAGGCAATGAAACAATATGATGAATATGAAAAGGAAATTGAAAGGCAGGAAGAAATGATTCGGCGCCTCCATGCATACGGAAGCAAGCGAAATATAAAGCAGGCATTCAGCAGGCAAAAGGCTTTGGATAAAATCAAAAAAATGGATAGGCCTTCTGTTGAAAGCAAAAAAGTTAAATTAAAATTTACACCGAAGCTCAACAGCGGCAGAGATGTATTAAGTGTTGCTGATGCAGCTGTATACTTTGACGGGCAACAGGTTTTTAAAAATGTCAATTTAAATATATATAAGGGGGAAAAAGTTGGAATTATAGGACCTAACGGTATAGGCAAGACAACTCTCCTAAAAATTATCGCAAATAGAATAAAGGATTACAGCGGGGAAATAACTTATGGTCATTATGTCAATATTGGATATTATGACCAGGAGCAAACTAACTTAAATAATGAAAATACTGTAATAGATGAAATATGGGATGAAGCTCCTGCCCTAAATTATTATACAATCAGAAGGTATCTTGCACAATTTTTGTTTTACGAAGATGATATTTATAAGCTCATAGAGGAGCTGAGCGGCGGTGAAAAGGGAAGGCTGTCTCTTTTAAAGCTTATGACTTCTAATGCAAACTTCTTATTGCTTGACGAGCCTACAAATCATTTGGACATTGATTCAAAGGAAGTATTAGAAGATTCACTTATTAACTATGAAGGGACCATATTGGTTGTTTCTCACGACAGATACTTTTTGAACAAGGTTGTAAATAAGATTTATGATTTGTCTGAAAGCGGAGCATTTGAATATCTTGGCAATTATGATTACTATGTGGAAAAAAAAGCTGAGCTTGAAGAAGTAGATGATGTTGAAACTTTAAATAAAACCAAGACACAAATAAATGCGGAAAAGAAAAAGGAAAGGGAAATTATTAGAGATAGGCAACAGCGGGAAAAAACCATCAAAAAACTTGAAAAACAAATTGAAATGCATGAAAATGAAATCCATGAATTAGAAATCAAATTATGCGAACCTTCGACATATAATGACAATATTCTAATTATTAATCTCAATGAAAAATTAAACATTCTAAAAAAAGAACTGCAAGAGCTATACTTTTTATGGGAAGAGTTCCTTGATAATTAAAAAAGTTATCCACCCTATGTTAGTAGTATGTGTATAACTTTTTGCTATATTGCAAGTATCAACAACTTTATCCACAGCTGTTGATACTTTTTTAAAATAAACTGTTAATCAATTTGCAAGTTCTAAATTTGGCATTGCATTTAATGAAGAATCGGCAAATTTCTTAGTTAAATATTTATAATATCCTGCACACCCAATCATGGCTGCATTATCTGTGCATAAAATCGGAGAAGGCTTCATAAATATATAGTTATGCATTAAACATTCTTCCTTAAGCCTTTCTCTAAGACGGCTGTTGGATGCAACCCCTCCGGCTAATGCAATAGTGCTTAAATTTTCCTGCTTTGCTGCCTTTATTGTTTTCATAACCAATACATCAACCACTGCCTCTTGAAAGCTTGCAGCAACATCTTCAATTTTAACAGTTTCATTCTTTTGCTTTGAATTATGAAGATAGTTTAAAACTGCGGATTTTAAACCGCTGAAGCTGAAATCTAATGTTTCATCGTCAATTATTGCTCTGGGAAACTTGATTGCATCCTTGTTTCCAGCCTTGGCTGCTATGTCAATCAAAGGTCCTCCCGGATATCCTAATCCGATTGCTCTTGACACTTTGTCAAAAGCTTCTCCGGCGGCGTCGTCTCTGGTCATTCCTAAAATTTTATATACGCCATAATCCTTAACATTGACCAGATGAGTATGACCTCCCGAAACCACAAGACAGAGAAACGGGGGCTGAAGCTCTTTATTTTCAATGTAATTTGCATTAATATGTCCCTCAATATGATTAACGCCAATCAACGGTTTTTCCCAGGCATAGGATAGTCCTTTTGCAAAATTAATCCCCACCAACAATGCTCCCACTAAACCGGGACCGTAAGTTACAGCAACAGCATCTATGTCTTCTGGCTCTGTATCGGCTTCAATCATTGCTTTTGCTACTACATCATTTATATTTTCAATATGCTTTCTTGAAGCAACCTCAGGTACAACACCTCCGAATTCCTTATGAATTTCTATTTGAGATGATATTATATTGGATAAAATATTTCTTCCGTTTTCAATAACCGAAGCAGCAGTTTCATCACAGGATGTTTCTATTGAAAGTATCAAAGTTTTTTCGTTTGTATTTTCCTTCATATGAAATATTTTCCTCCGTGTTTTCCTGAACTGATTATACTACTGTGAGTTTCATAATTCAATAAAGAAAAAAGATGACGTGGAAAAATAATAAAAATATTAAGCGAACATTTGCAGGACACGACTATAATTCTTAGCGAATGCAGGTTAAAAATCCGTTAAACAGCTTGCCTTGTTTGAACGAAGTGAGTTCGCAAGCTGTAGGATTTTTAGCCGGAATGAGCTCCTAGAATTATTCGTGTCCGAAACCGTGAGCGTGTATTTTTATTATTTTTATATCAGCATTTTTAAATCAATTCAGGGTATCTTTGCCTTTCTTGTTTGTTCTCCAAACGTGAAGTCCCAAAGCAAGACCTATAACTCCGTATACCATGAAGGTTCTGAAGTATTCTCCCAAAAGGGCATTTCCAAACAAAGACAATCCTATTTCAGGAGACATTATAAACATTGAGTTAAATAAAAGTGTACCAAAGATAGCATGCTTTACTCCTGCCTTTTGAGTTGAAGCCCCTCCAACCAAAAGGGCTGCTACGGAAAACAAACCTATTTGCATGTGAGCACCATATGTGTTTAGTGTTCCCATATTCTGCAGGTACATAATTTGTCCCCATGCAGCAAACACCGTTGACATAATCGTTGCTATAATTCTTGTTTTATCAACATTGATACCTGAAACCTCAGCAATGTGCTGACTTTGACCCACACTTCTGAAATCCTGTCCAAGTTTTGTTTTTAAAATCAGTTCGTTGAAAATACAAAGAGCAACTATTAACAATCCTGTAAATACCGGAACCTTTCTAACTATCATTAAGCTTGAATCCGTTGTAATTGCTTGAACACTGATTGCAATCATAACCAGGCTTAAGATTATATTTATTACAATCATTGTTTTGTTATATCTGTATAAAACAGGATTCTTCTTGTTTCTTATTATTTTCCATACCTGCAAGAGCAAAATAGCTGCAAATACTGCTAATATAGCCCACATGAAAGGTATTTCCCAAATTTTATCCAAAGCGTATTTAAGTCCGCCCTTGTCATAAGCTCCCATGTCTACAGTCATTCTTACACCTACACCGTCAGGCTTAATCATGGGGTGGTTTTTAGGAACCTTTATTATTACGCCTACTACAAACAAGAATAGGAATTGATATATACCATTGGCAAAGTAACCCACCATTAAGCTTGCAATCATTTCCTGGCCTCTTGTTTTGTTGTACAGAATTCCCGTCAAATACCCGAACAATGTTGCTATGGGAAGTGCTATAAGCATTGTTAGCAGAAGTCCGTTAAGACCTCCCCATCCAAAGTATAATACAATGGCAATGGCAATTTGTCCGGCCATGGCGCCTACAACTATACCAAAGTTAAGCCCAAGACCTGCCACAACAGGTATTATAAGAGATAAAACAAGAAATGCATTCCTGAAGAAACGGCTTGATAATTCTGTCAGGAAAAAGTTCATTGTTACACCGTCTGATACTAAAAATCCAAATAGCGTAAAGGCAACAAATATTAATGATACTATGTTATCTGCCAACCATGTTGATACTTTATTTGTGTTTAATCTTTCTGATATATTATCATTATTCATTAATTATCGCCTCCTTTTACCTGTGTCAGCGCATAAAGGATTATACCGTTTTGGATTACCATACGCAGTATTTCAGATAAATCCGTACCTTCAAACAGTTGGTTTGCCACGGGCAGTGCCGTGGTAAAAAGACCCTGGTATATAATAACCCCTATTATTACGTGAGATACCTTTGCTCTTGATGCTGTAGCCCCGCCGATTAATACAGCGGCAACTGCAGGAAAGGCCATCATAAGGGGTGCCGTATAAAGCTGTGTATATCCGTAACCCTGAGAATATACTATAATTCCTATTGCTCCCATAATTGTAGACAATATATTTGCTTTTATTCTTCCTTTATCAATATCAATTCCTGAAGATTGGGCAAATTTAGGATTTATCCCACCTGCAGATATGGCAATACCGGATTTTGACCTGAAATACAGCCATACTATAAAACAGCATGCGAAAAATATTAAAAGCATTCCCGTTGGAATTATTATTCCTTTTTGACCGCCAATAGTGATAAGTCCTTTTTCTCCAAATAATGAGAAGCTCCAAAAGTTGCTTAATATCTTGTCTCCACCGATTGCATCAAGCTGTATTGTTTCTCTTAATCCTTTTCCTATAAACCAGCCCATTTTCGGGCTTTGAAAGGGTATCATAAGCCATGCAAGACACATTGCAGCAACAATTGAAAATCCCGTGTAAGTGGCAATTGTCATTTCGGAGCCTTTAACGGCATTTAACAGCCTGCCGTACAAGTATCCTACAATAGTTGCCAATGGTATAGAAAAAGCAATTGACATAAACAACCATGACCAGCCTGTATATCCAAATTCTATAGCACAAACTTCGGCAAATAAACCGCATACAATCCCTACCGGCAATGCAAAGTTCGGACCTGTTCCCGATTGTATTGAAGGAACCATGGCAAGTACCAATATACCGTTCATACCTGCACGTTTTATTGTATCACTCAATAAGGTATTAATGGATATTCCAAAAGCCCCTCCGGCAATAAGCAAGAGTATCCAGAATCCGCCGATAAAAATAGTAGGGAATCCTATTTTTTTAACTATATCATTAAAGCTAATTCTTTTTCTGCCTGCATCTACCATTATGCTTCCCTCCCTTCTGAATTTCCATTACTGCTGCCTGACATCATTAAACCAAATTCAGCATCCGGTGCATCGGGAGGGAGCTGTCCTTCAACCTTACCTTCGCAAATTATTACAATCCTGTCACATATGCTTCTTAATTCGGCTAATTCCGAAGAAGTCATTATTATAGTCATGCCTTCATTATTTAATTGCTTCAATAAATCAAGAACTAATTTTTTAGCTCCTATGTCAATTCCTCTTGTAGGCTCGGAAACCAAAAGAAGCTCAGGAGCCAATGTCAAAGCCCTTGCAACGCATACCTTTTGTTGGTTACCTCCGCTTAAGCTTCCTACTCTCTGCATGGAGGAGGTGCATCTTATATCAAGCTCTTTTATCATTTTATTGGCATGTTCTCTAATTCTTGCAGAATTTTTTAATTTAACAGGACCAACATTTACTAAAAAATCATTGTTTATCTGCATGGCTGAAAATACAATATTGGATTCAATTGATTCATCCAATAAAAGGCCTACGCCTTTCCTGTCTTCGCTTACAAATGAAAGACCGGATTTAATTGCAGATTTTGGATCATTTAAGGCCGAGCTTTTACCCTTAAATTCAACCTCTCCTTTTGCAGGGAATATTCCCATTATACCATTGGCAATACCTAATTTCCCCTGACCTGCAAGTCCGCCTATACCTACTATTTCACCTTTTTTTACGTTTAAGTCAACACCCTTTACTCTTTCACCGGGCATTGCAACGAATAAGTTCTTTATGTCTAATATTGTTTCATCAACAATATTTTTGTTCGTACCTTCTTCTCTGTCTATGGTGATGCTTCGTCCCACCATCAACTGTGCTATTTCATATTTATTGGTATCCTCTACATTTTTTGTAGCCACATGCTCTCCGTCTCGTAAAACGGTAACCACATCGGCTACATCAATAATTTCATCAAGTCTATGACTTATAAATAAAATACCGATTCCCTTCCGGGCAAGCTTTTTCATTGCTTTTAGCAGGTTTGCCGCTTCTGATTCAGCTAAAACTGCTGTAGGCTCATCAAAAACTAAGATTTTTATTCCCGTCTTGTCAATTTCTCTTGCAATTTCGATAAACTGCATATGACCTACCGGAAGTCCTGCCACTTGTACATATTCTTCTATATTCATGTCTAATAAGTCAAGAGCTTTCCTTGTGTCCGAATTCATTTGCTTTATATTTAGTGTTTCAAGACGTTTTCCAAATACGGGACTCACTAAGTTGGGTTTTGTAATTTCTCTGTTCAGCTTAATATTTTCCATAATGGTAAACCCCGGAATAAGCATAAATTCCTGGTGTACCATACCTATTCCATAGTCCATGGCATCATGAGGACTTTTAATATCTGCATGTTTGCCTTCTATTTCTATGGTTCCTTCAAATCCGCCGGTCGTATGAATTACCGACATTCCAAAGAGAATATTCATCAGTGTGGATTTTCCTGCTCCGTTTTCACCTATCAGTGCATGAATTTCGCCTTTTTTCAGCTCAATATTTATATCCTTCAATACTTTGTTTCCTGAATATTCTTTTGAAACATGTTTTAAGCTTAGAAGGTTATCACTCATTTCTACCTCCTGTTATATGACATTACTAATTAGCAAAGGAATGAATCAGAAGTTCCTAATAAGAAATTCTGAAACATTCCTTAATGTCTAATTATTTAGTTATTTAATTATTTTACTTAATTAAAGATTAATCAAGGATATGTTCTTCTCCGTAAGTTAAGAAGTCCATTATAATCAATCTGAAATGAGGAATTTCTAATCCTTCTTCTGTGTATGGACTTGAAGTAACTGTAAGTTCAGCATATTCAGACATTTTATCTTCAAGAACATCTACGTCAAGCTCATCGCCAACATTACCGTTAATCCATTCGATAATATATTCTGTAGAAGCAACTGTATTCATCATAGCAACAGGTACCGGCCATGTAGAGAATCTTCCAAGAACTCCTTTTTCCTTCAATGCTTTTGCAGTTTCGCTTATTACATTTGCCATAGCATCAACAGTATAACCTGTAGATTCAATACCTAAAGCAGATGGATATCCATGGTATGGTGATGGACAGCATGGCTGCGGATAAATTGCTCCTTCATCAACTGTCGCTTTGATAAGCGGTGTCTGCATTGCACAGTTTGTTGAGAAGAATGCTGTATCTTTTCCAAATCTTTTAACTAACTTCGGCACGTCTTCAAGTATAAACTGCTGTGCTCCCGGAACTCCAACATCACTTGTTGGGTCAGGTGCCTGGGCATCATAGAATTCAAGTCCGATTTCTTTACATTTATCAATCATTAATTGACGTCTTGCAGCAAGCATTACTATTGACATATGTCTTGGGAATGAATAGTGTACTAATGTTTTTGCTCCCAATTTCTGTGCTTGTACAGGAATAGCGTCTCCCATCTTCAATTCGTCCGGATTAAGTATTAAGTTTGCTCTTTCTGCAACATCAGGCGGATTTTCCTGTGGTGTACAGTAAGAAATAAATATGTCGTCACGAGTTTCCAACAGTTTATCAACTGCTGCGTTTGTTCCCGGAACAGCCTGATTGATAATCAATCCCTTAACATCAGGATTGGAACCAATTTTTGCTATTGTACTTATCATCTGCTCCTGTTCAGTCATGAAGTTATCCGGCCATAAAACGTGCATGATTTTGTCTTCGCCGTATCTGTTTACCATAAGTTCAGCTGAACGGTATTCTTCTTCATTTTGAGAAAGAGTGTTTGTAACAATGGCTATAATGCCTTCAAACGCTTCTTCTTCTACAGGTTTTTCTTCAGCCGGTTTTTCCTCTGCCGGTTTTTCTTCAGCAGGTTTTTCTTCTGCCGGCGGTGTAGTCTGTGCCGGCTGAGCACATGCTGCTAATGATAATACCATCATTAGAGCCAAAATCAAACTTATTAATCTTTTCATTACTTGTCCCTCCTAATTTACACATAAAAATATGTATTCCTATTATAGATGAATATACTACTTGTGTCAAACTATTTTTGAAAACGTTATAATAGCATTTATTTGCTAAATATTGATTTTGTATGTGTTTTGCATACGTTTCACCGCACTCTTTGTACCTTAATAATATTTTTAAAATGTCAATAATCTTAAAATTCTAATACTTAAGGTGCATTTCAATTATATTTTTTAATAATTATACAACGAGTAAAGGGAGCTTTTGCTCCCCCTAGACCATACAAACGAAATTATGTCACCCTGAGCGTCCTCACCTGCTTTTTCAGCATTTTAAAAGGTTTTTCACCCCTAATCATCAAGATTTTCTAAAAACTTCCTCATTTTTCTTCTCTGCTCAGGTGTCAGGAATTTTTCGAAATTTTTTAAATCTTCAATTTTTTTGTTATATTCTTGTTCGCCATATTGCTGTTTTAGTTTTTTGCCCATATTTTTTGCATCCCTTAAAATTTCTTCTTCTGATTTCCCTTCATACTTATCTTTAAAATCTTGGAATTGCTTATTATTTACAAAATCATTTGCTTTATTTGCAGCATCCTTAAATTCTTTACTTCCCTTGATTTTGTTAATTTCATTATCACTTCTAAATATATTTGACATTTTCTACCTCCTATATGTTAATAATATGCCGGCAGCGTCATTTAATTACAATTTAGTGTTTATACAATTACAGTTTATTATGTAACATAATTATCCAATCGGAATATGATATATGGAGATATTTATAAGAAGGTGATATTATTCCCGTTCAAATATTATTATATATTTTAGCAGCAAAATATATTTTTGAAGGCAATCAATTAAGCGGCACTGTTTCTAAGCTTTCGGGAACAACCAAGACGATGGCTTCAGGAATACTTAAGGACCCGGCTAAAATGGAAAACTTAATAGGTATGGTTCGAACCTTTGCTCCCCTTACTTCACCACAAACAGTATCAAAAGTAAATACATATCTGCCGGCAGTGGAAAAAGCAAGTACATTGCTCGGCATGTACTCATTTATCAGCAAGGCTCAGAATTTCAGGCCAATCCATGCCACAGACGCCAAAACACCGGCAGATAAAATTACAGCATTATTGAAAAACGGTAATATTCCTGTTGCAAAGTTAATGGCACAACCCCTTTTAGCCGGAAACATGAATAAAATAATGAGTGCCATGGCAATGAATATGGCTAAAAACGGCGGTTTAAACGAGATGCTTTCCTCTTTAACCAACGGCAATAACAACAGCTTAAATGAAATGCTTTCTTCCTTTTTAGACGGTAATAAAGATAATACTGATTTAAACAGTTTAATGGAAACATTTATGCCAATGATAAACAATGTAATGTCTTCTTCGAATAAACCCGAAGAGTCGAATGAACCTTATGATGACGAAGTATTTAAGAGTGCTCAGTTTGACTACAAGAAAAATCATGAAATTGATAATAAACCTGTTAACACGCCCCCTTCATCAGAAAAGAACATAAGAAGTGAAAAACATGCTCAAAAACCAATACGCATCAGACAAAGGAGAAGACAATAAGTACGGGGGACACGGTGTGTCCCCCAACCTTATTTATCTCCTTTTAATTTATAAAGGTTTCTGTTATCCAAAAGCCATATTTTATCAGTAAATTGTCCAGGCTCGATTGTTTCAAGGGAATGTTCAAAATCAAACATTCTTGCATCAATTATATCAAGGAAATGCAAAAGCTCTGCTTCCGGTGTCATAGGTTTTTTAGGGCTGCCAAACTCGGGCTCAAAATGATGTGATAAAACCATGTGCTGCAAAATAACACTTTTTTCTCTGTCTATACCTATCTTTTCACCTTCAAGTTCAATTTCCTTTACCCCTTGAATTATATGTCCCAATAATTTGCCTTCCATACTGTAATCAGAAACTATTCCATATTCATCAGATTCCATTTCTAATATTTTACACATGTCGTGAAGTATTATGCCTGCATATACATAATCTGTATTAAGAAAATCATATACCTGACAAAGCTTCTCACCTGACTGAAGCATTCGTAGATTATGATACAAAAGTCCTCCCCTGTATGAATGGTGATTTTTTTTTGCTGCAGGGTAATAATATAATTTTTTTTCATATTTTTTAAGGATATTTTCTGTTAAGGCTCTAATTTCCTTATCCTTTATTTTCTTTATGTAGGAGCTTACTGCCTCAAGCATTTCGCCAAGGTCAATAGGAGCAGCAGGTATTAATTCTTGAATATGCACATTGTCTTCAGTCTTCTTCTCTCTTATTTTATTAACTTTAAGCTGCCTTGCTCCATTCCATTCCAAGACCTCTCCCCTTACCTTTACAATGGGGTTTTCCACAATTAATTCTTCAGTTTCTTTAGAGTAATCCCATACCTTTGCATTTATTTCACCGGTCTTGTCAACCAGCTCTATATCTATATATTGTTTACCATTGGTAGTTTTCTTAACTTCAAAATTTTTTATCAAATAGAACCCGTCTGCCTTTTCTCCGGGCTTCAGTTCAGCAATTGTTTTATTTGTATTAATCATACTTTTCATCTGTTCCCTTGATTTATCATTCAGCATATCTGCAATACTTTGGCTCATAATTTTCCTCTCTTTAATCTTGATGCTTAATTATACCATACTTATGCAAATCAATAAACAGAATTTTGTAAAAAGAAAAGACAAAAAGAAAAGACACACCTTGGGGATGGTGTGTCTTATATGGGTTAGGGCATCTCTCAGTCTCATTCACCAAAATATTTGCTCCTTACGTCGCATATTTTGGGAAGCGCAGTCTCCGTCACCAATTTATCTGCTCCTACGTCGCATAAATTGGGAACTCGTTGCGTTTGAATTACCTACAATTTCTTTTTCCCTCTAGAAAAAATACTCTAAAAAATAGGGTTAGGGCATCTTATATCTTCTTTTTCCAATACTTTCTTATTTTAAGGAAGCCAGCTATACAAATGATTATTGCAGGTATCAGTATGGGTGAGCTTGATACTATGTTTACAACCAAGTTTTCAAAGGACCTTATTATACCGTTAACAGTATTTATAAAACCATCCCTTGATCTGTCCCACACGCTGTCCCTAGTTTTTAAGGTAAGGCTTGCAGTCATCACTTCTTGAATTTCCAAATTTATTGTTGACATTGCTGCTCTGTCATCTATATCGCTTAAGCTGATATTTAAAGCATCTATTTCAGTTCTTACTCTTCTAAGCTCATTTTCAATGAGAAGCATTTCTTCAACTGTTGTTGCTTTTTCAAACAGTTCCCTTAAGTGCTGCTCTTGAATCTCCAAGTTTTTTACTTTGTTGTCCTTTTCATAATAATCCTTTGTTACGTCTGTCTCATTGATATTCTTTCTTCTTACTTCAATGTTGTTTTCGAGATATTCAACCAATTCATAAAAGCTTTCCTGAGGAACTCGAATTCTTATGCTGCCATACATTAGCTTTTCATCATTATACACCTGATAAACTTCCGTATTGTTGCTTTCCAAAAATCCGCTTAAAGAACTTATTTTCATTGACAATTCGTTCAAAAATGTGTCGTAGTCCTCTGTTTCGGCAGAAATTGTTCCTGTCATGATTATTTTCATTTCTCTATCTTCTATTGTAGTTGCCAGCATTATAGAATCATTTGACCGGTATGATATTTCGCCTCTTATATCCTTATAGTCACCGTCATACCCCATACCGGCAGCTTCTTCCGGCATTGCTGCTTCTGTTTGAGGTGCCACCGGTGGTGCTTGTGGTGCAGAACCATTGTATTCTGCAGGTGATTCCGCTGTTGCCATATCATAGGATTCGTTTTTAGCTTTCATCCCATAATTCATGCTGCCAAAATTGTTTATGTTAGCTGCTATAAACACCACTGCCAAGGCAGCTGCAATACTTCCGTATTTAAGCCATTTATAGCGGTTGAAGTTCTTAAATATTGAAGCTGCCTTGCTACTTTTGGACTGCGGGCTGTTCTCCAATAATTTTTTATGAAGTCTTTTACAGTAACCTTCAGGCGGCTCTTCTTCCGGCAAACCTTGCAATACTGATATTAAATTTTTATATTCTTCCAACTCTTTTTGACATTTTTCGCATGATTGCAAATGCTCTTCCACTTGCTGCATTTCTTCATGGCTTAATTCATTATCAATATATAATGACAGTTTGTCACATATTTCATTACATTTCAT
>ENA-UOOM01003000-UOOM01003000.1-fermentation-metagenome-genome-assembly--contig:-NODE-3000-length-12944-cov-2.761890_pt1 | contig 12944 bp, 12 predicted proteins | sample MGYA00245781_ERZ724031 | MGnify/ENA primary metagenome ERZ724031 (study PRJEB28704, sample SAMN03018317) | fermentation metagenome | biome: anthropogenic terrestrial biome; feature: soil; material... | reverse complement strand
GGTTGATATATGTATTGCAAATGATGAGGACGCACCATCAAGTCTTGGTATCACTCATGGTTCTGGGTCTCTTTCAAGCGGGATTGAAGAGCGTGATTCTTACGTTCAAATTGCTGCTGACGTCTGCAGAGACTATGGCTGTAGCATGGTGGCTTCGGTTATTAGAGACATCCGATCGGTAGAAGACTCAGACTGGATGTCGATGGTCTACGTTGATGGAATGCCACATTTTTCAGCCGTGCATCATGTGCATGTATTGGAAGGTGTTGCCGCGGGAGATGCTTACGCAGCTGGTCTTATTCATGGTCTGCTTCATAGTTTTGATTTCGACCATGTAAGTGAATATGGGATTGCAGCAAGTGTATTGAAGCTGACAATTCACGGAGATTCGAATTTAGTGAAACCAGAAGAAATAGAGGCTGTTGCAGAGAAAGGCTCTTCGCTTCGAGTTGGCAGGTAGTAATTAGCAAAGAACTTATCCGTAAAAGCTGACTAAGATTTGATGCAAGAAATGTCAGTCCATTATGAAAAGAGGTTTTAGCTCTATGGAAAACGATACAAGTTATATGAATGGGTTTTACACAGATATCGAGGCTATGGGTGTTGTGCCTGTTGTCGTATTAGATGATGTTAAAGACGCCTTACCTCTTGCAAAGGTACTTGAAGAAGGAGGTCTGCCTTCTGCTGAGGTAACCTTTCGCACATCTGCCGCAGCAGACTCAATTCGTGAAATTGCCAAGAAGTGCCCTGATGTTTTGGTAGGAGCAGGTACAGTCCTTAACGTAGAACAGGCGCAAAAAGCAGTTGATGCTGGTGCTAAGTTTATTGTTTCTCCGGGTACCGATAGGGGAGTTGTAGATTGGTGTCTTACAAATAAGGTTCCTGTTATGCCGGCAGGCGTCACTCCAACTGAGATAACAGCGCTTGTAAATGCTGGTCTAAACGTAACGAAGTTTTTCCCAGCCGCCCTTTGTGGGGGCCTTAAGACTATAGGGGCACTGGCTTCGGTCTTTGTGGGTCATCGCTTTATGCCAACCGGTGGCGTCAATGCCTCTAATCTGAGCGAGTATCTTGCACACCCTGCGATCATTGCCTGTGGTGGTACGTGGATGGTAAAACCCGATCTTATCCATGCAGCTAACTTCGATAAGATATTAAGTCTTACCAAGGAGGCACGGGATATCGTAGAGGCTGCTCATATATAAAAAGATAAATCAAATACTTCATATGGGTGCTTGTTCAAGTTATTTTCCTAAGAATGGAAATAATGTTTGCTATATGCTACAAGGTCAAATTTTTAGAAGATGGGTACTAAGAATAGAGAGAGCCTAATTTAATAATTATTTACTGGTAAGGACAAATAAGTTTGAAGTAATTATTTACTTTGATGTTATGGGCTCCTCCTACTAACAGTGCTTACGTCGTTGTGATATTTGGCATTTAGGTGGCGTAAACACTTCGTCCTCATAGGGAGCCATTAGTTATAGTGAGCTCTGTAGGTTAGGTCTGCTTGAGTTTTATCCGTATTTAGCTGTGATATGGATAAATGATAGAAGAGGATTTTAAAAATCTTGTATTAAAACTATGGCAGTACTTATATCTCTTAATAAATATTAGAGAGTAAGAGAGCATGAAAAGCCAGTTACGATTATGCGTATACGATTTGGGTATTAGGTGATAGCTGTGAGAGACGAGATCTGTCAATTTCGTTAATACCTGAGTCAGTTACAAGTACATCGAAGTCTGGAAGGTCGTTATGGTGGGCCAATGCGTTGATTCCAAACTTGGAAGAGTCTATGAGCATTATATGTCGGTCAGCGCATCTATACATCGTTTTAAGCCAGCTAGCTTGTTCTGTACGGTGTGTCGAGAAGCCGTGCTCAAAAGAAAATGCATTAGTGCACATGTATGCAACGCTAGCATGGTATTGCTCAAGCAACATGTTTGTTTCAGATCCTTCTGTATAATGAAAACCAACCCGTACACTACCGCCTACAAGAATGGGTGTGCTATCGGGACTTATACTCTCGCACTCAGATGCGATTAACAAATCGTTTGTTATGACTGTCAGATTATGCTTTCCCCTGAGTGCCCTGATAAATTCCAAATCGGTAGTCCCTGCCTGTACTATGAAGGTGTCATTGTTCTGTACAAATGCAGCTGCCGCACGCCCGATTTTGACCTTTTCCTTATGAGCCATAATGCTGGCGCTTGCAGCCATAACCTCCGTGGAATTAGGGTCAACCTTAATTGCTCCACCGTGGGTGCGACGGAGTTTTCCATCTCGTTCAAGCTGTTCTAAGTCTTTTCTGATGGTTGCCGTGGATGTATTGAATTGAGGGGCAAGCTCCGAGATTCGTACAGCGGAGTGTTCATTGAGTATCTCAAGGATTCGTTGGCGCCTCTCTTCGAGGAACATCTGTGGTGCCGTATCCCCCAGTGTGGTCATGGAGCTTCCTTATCTCGTGTCATCGGTATTTTATATGCCTATTAGTTTAGTCCAGTTTAATAGATTGTAATAAAAAGAAAATAAATGATAATAAAACGAACAATGTAAGCAAGAAATACGATATTAATAAAATTAAACAAATTTAAATGAAATAAAAATGAATCCGTTTGCAGCCAATAATCAACCATTCGCAAGTAAATGAAATTAAAACTAATTTATATCGCGTATAAATGAAAGCGATTTCGGATATTTGAACGAAACTGGCGCAAGTACATATTGAAGCCATCTATTAAGGAGAAAGTAAGATGTTAATTAACCTGCGGGATATCTGCTATATCGCGGAACAAAATAACATGGCAATTGCTGCCGTAAATTCTGCAAGTCTCGAGGCCATTCGAGCAGCCATTGAGGTTGCAGAAGATACTGGATACCCCATTATAATCCAGCATGCTGAAGGCCATGAAGGGCTTATCCCTTTGAATTATGTTGCTCCGATCGTCGTAGATCTTGCAGAACGCTCTAGTGCACAGATTTGCATCAATCTTGATCATTGTGAGCATCTTTCCTACGCTCAGCGTGCCCTGGAGTTAGGCTTTACGGGCGTTATGTTCGACGGCTCATACCTTCCATACCAGAAGAACGTCCAATTCTCCCAATATGCTGCTGAGATGTGCAAACAATATGGGGCGGGCTTGGAGTGTGAGCTGGGTTCCATGGGCTCAAGAGAGGGAGGGGAAACGGATGAGGGGGGCACCGCTGAGGAGGCTGGTGCTATCTACACTGATCCTGATCAGGCAAGGGATTTTATACAAGAGACTGGTTTGGATATTCTTGCTTGTTCTTTTGGCACTGTTCATGGTATTTACAAAGGTGAACCGCATCTTAACTTTGATGTTTTGAGAGAGATTCGTAAGCGCATTAATGTCCCTCTTGTCATGCACGGTGGTTCAGGTGTTTCTGATGCGGATTACCATAAGGCTATTGACGCAGGTATTCGGAAGATTAACTACTACACCTATGGTGCAAAGTTTGCTGGTGAAGCAGCACGTAAAGTTATTAATGAAAAAACAAGCGAAAAATCCGATGCCATCGTTTACTGGCACGACATGACCGTGGCCGCCCATGAAAGTTTTGTCAATACGTTTGAGCATGTCGTTAAGGTTTTTGCCAACGGCTCTAATTCTGTTGCATAAGGAGCCTGATATGCGTAGATTTTTAATTGCATCTCATGGACATCTTGCGAGTGGCCTCAAGAGCTCAATCAAGATCCTTACGCGAGATGATTCTATGGTCAAAGCGGTCGATTGCTATATCGATGAATCCGACTTCACCCCTAAAATTCAAGATTTTATTGATTCAGTACAGCCGGATGATGAGGCCATCATTTTCACTGATCTCATGGGAGGCAGTGTATGCAATAAGGTGATGACACTTAAGCCGGAGTTAAAAGGTATTATGCATGTTACCGGAGTCAATTTAATTACTATTTTAGGTTGCATTCTTGCTGATGAAAAGCTGACTCCAGATTCCGTTGATCAAATTGTTTTAGATGGATCTTCAATGATTAAAAGGATTGAGCCGTCTTTAGATGAGGCAGGGCTAGAGGAGACCTCATCGGATGATTTTTTTGCCTAGTGACTTTAAAGCGGTTGCGTCGGATTGTCGGCGATGAGTAGCAGAGAGATACAACAAAGAAAGGAAGGTAAGTATGATTGTTCAAATACGTGTTGACGATCGCTTAATCCATGGGCAAGTTGCACTACTTTGGGGTAAAGAGCTTAACACCAAAGGTATTATTGTTGCTAATGATCATGCTGCATATGATGCAACGCAGTCGGCCACTCTTAAAATGGCGTGTCCCCAAGGTGTCAAATTGCTTATACGTACTGTTGAGGAGGCTATAAAGGTTTCCTCAGACCCACGTGGCAAAGACATGCGCATATTCATGCTTACCCAATCGGTTGAAGATGCCTATAAAGTTGTAGCTGGATTAAATGGTGTCGTACAATCTGTCAACATTGCTAATGTAGGTCGTTTTGACCGATCCGACGATGCAACTAAAACCTTACTGGCTACTGGCGTTAACCTTAATCCCACTGATCTTGAGGCTGCGCGTAAGCTCTGTGAGTTTGATATTCCCGTTATACATCAGGTGGGCACTACTGATCCAAAAACTAAGGTGTCAGATCTTCTTTCCAAACTTAAGTAAGCCCTTGGTAGTAGTCGGCTTAACAAAAAAACGTAGTGACAACATACGAATTTTAATTTTTGAAAAGAAGGAGGATAATCAATGTTGCAATTAGCATTAATGGCATTTTTCGCAGCGTTCATTTGCTATTTCGTGCAATGGACATTTGGACAACCTATGGTTGACCAGCCGATTTGCGTGGGCCTTGTTGCCGGCATTATTTTTGGCGACATGACTACAGGCATTATCATCGGAGCTGCAATGGAGGCAATTTTCATCGGCAATGTTAATGTCGGTGGAGCCACTTCGGCAGAGCCAGTTTCTGGAACAGTTATGGCAATTTGCTTTGTGACGAAGATGGGCATGGATCAAGGTACTGCAATTGCTCTTGCTACTGCAGTGGCTATATTCGCTAATATTATTTATTCGTTGATTTTTAATGTTCTGATGTCCTTCTGGGCCCCTCTCATCGATAGGGCTGCTGCAACCGGTGAGACTAGGAATATTTTCATATGCCATTTTTCTGGTGCGCTCATTATGAACGCCGGTTTTGCCATCCCTGTTTTTCTGGCGGTTTGGTTTGGAGCAGAGCCCGTTGCAAACCTGGTAAATGTTATTCCCTCTACGGTTACAGCAGGCTTTAATGCTGCCGCCGGGCTTTTACCTGCAGTTGGTATGGCCTTGCTCCTTCGTATGCTTTGGGACAGTAAGATTGCCATCTACTTCCTCTTAGGTTTTGTACTCTATTCATATCTTGGCTTGCCTATGGTTGGTGTTGCTGCGGTTGCTGCCGTTATCGTTGCCGTTACAGCCTTCCGTGAGTTGGATCTTATGAATTTGCGAGACCAAATTAAAAAGTTACGTGAAACCGGTGTAACCGCTGGCACTCTATCAGCTGAGAAAATAGAAGAGGAGGATTTCTTCGCATGAATAATGAAGAGCTGAGCACTCAAGAAGATGCTGCGAATGAGAAGATTTCGATATCCACAAAAGGCCTTTCCTCCGAAGATCGTAGGATGCTTCATGGCATCTTTTTGCACTCCTTTAATATTTTTGCTATGTATTGTGGAGGAGCAAAGGCGGGCGCCTCTGGTTTTCTTTGGTCACTTGCTCCCGCATTTGAGCGGTTCTATCCAGACAAGGAACGCCGCCGAGATGCGATGGTTAGACATACTTCTTGGTATAACATCACCTCTAATGTTGGTACCTTCTGTATGGGCCTCGTTGCAGCTATGGAAAAGGAGAACTCCGAAAAGCCGGACTTTGATACTCAGTCCATTGATGCTGTAAAGGCATCTCTCATGGGTCCCATGTCAGGTATTGGAGATGCTATCTTCTGGGGTGTCTTGCGTGTCATTGCTGCTGCCGTAGGTATGGCTCTTTGTGCAGATACTGGCAGCATTATTGGTCCAATTGTTTTTCTGATTATCTACAATGTACCATCGATTCTTTGCCGTTGGTCCTTGACTGTTTTGGGATATCGAGTGGGTAGCAACTTCATCACAAAGCTCTATGAGGGTGGCTTGATGAAGCTTATTACTAAACTTGCAGGCATTCTTGGTCTGATCATGATTGGTGCAATGACTGCGTCATCTGTCACGTTTAGTACGATCATCACTATTCCTGCCGGTAGTGGTGATCCGGTGAGCGTTCAAACTTATCTTGATACGATTTTTACAGGTCTTATACCAATTCTTTACACCTTAGGTTGTTTAAAGCTTTTACGGAAAAACATTAATGTTACCTGGTTGATTATTGGCACTATGGTTGTTGGCATTCTCCTTGGATTGCTTGGAATTGAATAGACGTGGACTGCTAATGGCTTAGATTAGAAAGTTTTGTTGAAAAATCGATGCGCCCATCGTAGTTTTCGGTGGGCGCATATTTATTAAAAATAGAGTCCTTGATAAGCTTACTCAGATAAAAGAGGAAGAGCATGCTTCCTCATATTCGAAATTGATTTCTAATGTGAAACTTATAAAAGTTAATAAGTACGTTCTCAAATTGGTAATGGGGCATAATGTGACTACAACAGACTTGATTGTTGTTATGAATAAGTTCCACATAAGTAGCCTGATGCTATCTTTTCATCTGATGTGAAATGGTGGGTGCAGGCTATTTCATTCGAAGGTGCTTATACGGGTATAATGTGACTTACAGGTCCTAGTTTATCTTCTGAAGCTATGATCTTGCCTAAGGATGTAGTCGATAGAATCGAGTTTTGCTTAGAACATCGCGTGAGTGGTGCTGTGCTCGATGCGGCGAAGATACATCGTCTCAGCAAAATGCCTTTTACATAAGCCAAGACATGAAAAGATCCGGCATTGCGCCGGTGAAGTCTAAATGGAAGCCCGCTGTTAAAATTTGATACTGAGTTTATCTTAGATGCTATGAGATCTAGGTCTATATCAAGTGGCCAGTTAACTTTATCGTGTCTGAGACATCATATTGGTCACTACATGATTTATTGCTGTTACTTCAATGAAAAATTGTTCAACAAATACCTATATTTCTTTGCCTTCATAGCTGGGTAGTTCCAACAATTCTATGCGCTCCCGCGAAATGATATGAGTGCCAGACTCTTAGTGTATGAGAACTTATCTTTATATAATAATTAATTAAATAATTAACATCTATTATGCATTTATCTAGGTGGCTGTATTAAGAATCGGTTTTAACGCATGAATATCTGGCATAGCCGCTCATACAATAACAATCCACCGTTTGCCAGCTATATCTCATTAACGAGCTTGTGATCAAATAAAATGATACTATATGCGGCTTGTCCGCGTCGTGCGCTGTTTGTGTAAAGGCTTGCGTTACGATTGGAGTGTGGTCGCTTTGGCTAACCCGTACCAGAAACTCTTTCAGCCAATTACCATCAATAAACTTGAAGTTAAGAACCGCATTTCAATGGCACCTCTTGGCATGGTGTGCATGTCTGATGCCCGTGGTGGCTTTACCAGTCAGGCCCAAGACTATTACATCGAGCGAGCCAAGGGCGGTACGGGACTGGTTATGAGTGGTGTTACATTGGCCAACTATGATGAGATGCATGACTTCTCTGTGCCCTGTGCTGCATATGATCCCGTGTGGTTTGCAAAAACTACGCACTCTATGATTGAGCGAATCCATGCATTTAACTCAGTTATGTTTTTGCAGATTTCGGCCGGATTCGGTCGTGTTGTGATGCCTCCCATGGCTAAAAAGCTCTATGCCCCTTCTGAGCAAGAAAACCGTTGGGATGCGAGCTTGCACCAAAAGGCTATGAGCATAGATGAGATCCATAAGCTTGAGCATGATATGATCGCCTGCGCAGCGAGTGCTCAGCATGCTGGTTTTGATGGTGTTGAGATACATGCGGTTCACGAAGGTTATCTACTCGATCAGTTTGCAATTGCACTTTATAACCATCGAGACGATGAGTATGGCGGTAGTCTTGAAAATCGTTTACGCCCAGCTATCAATATAGTTAAGGGTATCAAAGAGGTGTGTGGCAAAGATTATCCTGTGTCGTTGCGCTATAGCCTTAAGAGTTTCGTTAAGGCTATTCGTAAAGGAGCTCTTCCTGGTGAGGAATTTGATGAGAAGGGCAAAAATGTCAGAGAAGGTCTCCAGGCCGCTCGCATCTTAGAGCAGGCAGGCTATGATATGTTCAACGTGGACGCAGGTACCTATGACTCTTGGTACTGGAACCATCCACCTATGTATTTTGAACCTGGCATGTATCGTGAGTTTGGCAGGCTCATGAAACAAAGCGTGACGGTTCCCGTAATCCTTGCTGGGCGCATGGACGATCCTGAGATGGCCTGTGATTCTATCGGACGTGATTGTGATCTCATCGGCCTTGGTCGCCCACTACTTGCAGACCCGTATTGGCCTAACAAGGTTCAGATAGGGGATGTAGAGGATATTCGTCCATGCCTTTCATGCCAGCAAGGTTGTCTTGCACGCCTGTCTGAGGGTCAGCCCCTTTCTTGTGCAGTAAATCCTGCCTGTGGGCGAGAGCGCGATTTTGCCCTTATCCCTACCACAACTCCCAAGCATATTCTTGTGGTGGGTGGTGGCCTTGCAGGCATGGAGGCTGCCCGCGTTTGTGCTATTCGTGGCCATGAGGTCGAGTTTTGGGAGCGCTCATCTAGCCTCGGCGGAGAGATCAGACTTGGAGATGTTCCTGATTTCAAGTCAGATGATCGTGCTCTGCTTGCCTGGTATGAGAGACAGATGGAGATTGAGCCCATTAAAATTGAGTTCAATAGGGAAGCTACTAAGGAATCTATCGAGGCATCTGGAGCGCAAATCGTGATTCTTGCGACCGGAGCCGTTCCCATAAAACTTGATCTCGGCGAAAAAAATCATGTGTGTCTGGCTGATGATATTCTTTCAGGTCAGCAAGAGGCCGGTGGGGAAATTATCGTTATAGGTGGTGGTCTTGTTGGGTGTGAGACGGGTCTCTGGCTTGCTCAACATGGCAGACATGTTACGGTAGTCGAGGCTAAAGATAAGATACTTTCTGGTGGACAGGGTATGTGCTTTGCCAATTACGACATGCTCAAAGATGAGCTTGCCTTCAATAAGGTTGCTGTCTATGAGAGCTCTACTATAGAGTCTGTCAGTGAGATCGGTGTGACACTCAATACGCCTGCAGGTAAGAAGGAACTCCCGGCCGATACTCTTATGGTAGCTGTGGGATATCGCCCCGATACTACACTTTATGAAAGTCTCCGAGATGGTAGCCAGCTTGTTTACAATATTGGCGACTCCCGGCATGTTCACAATATCATGCAGGCCATCTGGGATGGTTACCAGTTAGCGATGAATCTGTATTAGAAGGCAGGTATAGTCCTACATATGGTTAAGCAAAGAGGCAGGCTACGATATCTGGGTGGCCTGCTTTTTTATATAAATAATTTATAGTTATAGCTTGAAGGCTATAGCAGCAGATCTAGTGTCTTTTCATTACGTGAGGACGTTGGCTGTAAGAGGAGCTTATTTTTGTGAGGTATCTATGAGTGAGCTGTGCTAATCGCGCTCTGTTATTGCCTGCGTGTCACATAAAGGCATGATCAGTAAGTAATATATACAGTGGTTAAGGTATCGTTATCCAAAATTGGCTGATGTGTTTCTGGAGTGTAGAAATGCCTTCAAAATGGATTGTTTGTTCTACTGCTGTTACCTTCGGGCGTGCGAAGGAACCTGTTGAACGGCTACAGGCTGCAGGCTGTGAGGTACGTCTTAATCCTTATGGTCGTCCCCTCCATAAAAATGAGCTTTCTGAATTTGCACGGGATGCCGATGCGATAATTCTTGGTAACGATACTCTTCCTGCTAGTGTTATAAAAAAGTTTAAGAAACTCAAGATTATTGCACGTTATGGAGTGGGTTTTGATGGTGTTGATATTGCTGAGGCTCGGGATATGGGCATCGAAGTGACGTATGCGCCTGCGGCCAACCGTGAAGAGACAGCAGACTTCACGTTTGGTTTGATTCTCGATCTTGAGCGGCATATATCCCAAATGATCATAGATACGCGCTCTGGTAAATGGAACAAGATTACCGGCACAAGTCTTTACGGAAAAACGATTGGTATTATTGGCGTAGGGCAGATCGGTACAGCAGTTGCACGTCGTGCAATGGGTTTTGGGATGGATATCCTGGGTTATGATATTGAGCAACGCAATGAGCCAACTGTCTATGGTGTGGTCTATACAACACTTAATGACCTTCTCAGGCGCTCAGATGTGATCACCATACATCTTCCCCTTGATGACTCTACGAAGAACTTAATAGGAGCGCGTGAACTAAAGCTTGTAAAACCAGGCTCCATTCTCATCAACACAGCTCGAGCAGGTATTGTTCGGCATGGGGCTTTAGATCATGCATTACAGACAGGTAAGCTTGCCGGCTTTGCGATTGATGTCTTCTCCCAAGAGCCTCCTGAGCATCAGCCCTACTATGATTATGAAAATGTGCTGGTGACACCTCATGTTGCGGGACATACCGTCGAAGCTGCTCGTCGTATGGGCAACATAGTCGTTGATAACATACTTGCTGTAAAAGATGGTGTGCTGCCGCCTGATCCCGTAACCCCGCAGCATCTGTATGAGTCGATGATATCCTTTAGCGGCCTACAAACAAATCAGGACAACTCAGAGCTGTCTTAATGGGCTTTATGCAATAGGCAAACAGTTACGTAGAAGCTAATACTACTTATTATGCCGTTATGGCTACAGCACTATAAGTTTTGCGGAAATAAATATGCATTTATTGCTAAATAATATTTAAATATAATATAAAATATATAAATATTACTATATCTATATATGCTGATATTTAAAAAAAAATATTCTCAAATATATTCATATAATTCAATTACAGAAACAATAATTGAAATTATGGAAAATAGGTGATTAACTAGCCTTGTAACTAAGAAAAAATTCATTTCTTTCACTCTGAAGAATGAAGAGGAGAATGAGTATGATCAACCCAAATCTCACCAATTTTCCCAAGGTAACGGTCATTCTCAGAGGCTATACCTATGAGCAAGTTCGCTGCGTCGCTAAAAATATGGTGGGGACTAAGCTGCGCGCTATGGAAGTTGCTATGAACACGCCAGGCGCCTCTGAGATTATCAAGAAGGTCAGTAAAGAGTTTGGTGATGAGATTATCGTTGGAGCTGGTACTGTCACCTCCTCTGATCGCGCACATGCTGCTGTAGAGTCAGGAGCGAAGTTTGTCCTGTCTCCAATTTGCTTTACTGAGGAGATTTTTAAGATATGCAAGGCTCATGGTCTTCTTAGCGTTCCGGCGGCGTTTACGCCAAGTGAAGCTTGGGAAATGTTTGAGATGGGTGCCGATATAGTCAAGATATTTCCTGCTAGTACCTTGGGCCCGAAGTACCTTAAGGATATTCAAGCTCCTCTTGACTATATGCCAATTATGGTCGTGGGTGGAATCAATGCTTCTAATTGTCAGGAGTTTTTTGACAATGGGGCTACCTATGCGGGCATAGGCTCTGGCATATTTGATCCCAAAGATATCGTTTCAAAGAACGAGGATGGATTGAAAAAGTCCATTAGCGAGTTTGAGAAGAAGATCAGTTGGTAGGCGGTCGTCCTTCTAAAAGGACAGCCAAAGGAGTGATATATGCCGAACGTTGAATTTAGCCCTAGCCTCGTAGTGATTTTTAATGATAAAAGTAGCTATCAAGAGGTCGAAGCTGCGCTTGCTCATAAGCTCGTAGAGCTTGGTTATGCAAAAGAGTCTTTTCCCGATGCAATTGCTAAACGGGAGATTGACTATCCTACGGGTCTCGATGTAGAAGGCATTAATGCGGCTATGCCTCACTGTGATGTCTCCAATGTAAACAAACCTGCTGTTTGTGTTGGAGTGCTTAGAAAACCGGTGCCGTGGCGACGTATGGATGAGCCTGATGTGACCTGTGAGGTTTCTTTTGTGAGTATGTTGGCACTTACAGAAGCTCATGCTCACCTTGCTATGCTCCAGAAGGTCGTTGCGCTTATTCAAGATCAGGCTCTTATGAAAAAAATTGTAGATGCTTCAGATGCTGACGAGGTATATGAGCTCGCATGTGAAAAGCTTTTCTGATAAGGGAGCCTAGCGGCTATTGCGTACCTATTGGTACGTGTGAGGATATACAAACTTGAGGAAAGGAACGATTATGGCAAAGCGTGTGCTCGTTGCCTGTGGTAACGGTGTTGCAACCTCTACTGTGGTTGCTGATAAGGTAAAAAATTATTGTGCTGAGCGTGGTCTTAATATTCAGATTAGCCAGTGTAGGATGATTGAGCTTCACGATAAAGGTGATGGGTATGACCTTATCGTGACATCGGGAAAGTTTAGCGATCCTGATCTCACAACGCCTTGCATCATGGCAATTAGCCTTCTTACCGGCATAGGGGCTGATAAGACTTTGGAGCAAATCTATCAGGCGCTTAAGGACTAGTAGATAAGTTCACGCAAGACAATCGATTTAAGAATGTTGAGCCTTACGGCATAGACCGTGGACGAAAGGATCATTGATGGACGTAATTGTTAATGGCATCTACGCCGCCTTCCAAGCGTTTATTAGCGCGGGTGCCTACGTTATGCTCCCTGTTATTATCACCATAATGGGACTTGTTTTTAGACTAAAGCTGTCTAAGGCTTTCCAGTCTGGTTTAACGATCACTTGTGGTTTTGTGGGAATCAATTTGTTAGTTAACCTACTTAAGACATCGGTATCTCCTGTTGCCTCAGCGATGGTTTCTAACTTCGGATTAAACCTTGATGTCACCGATGTAGGCT
>ENA-UOOM01002999-UOOM01002999.1-fermentation-metagenome-genome-assembly--contig:-NODE-2999-length-12944-cov-49.348514_pt1 | contig 12944 bp, 10 predicted proteins | sample MGYA00245781_ERZ724031 | MGnify/ENA primary metagenome ERZ724031 (study PRJEB28704, sample SAMN03018317) | fermentation metagenome | biome: anthropogenic terrestrial biome; feature: soil... | reverse complement strand
AAAATACTTTTATGTTGAAGTTATTCTGCTTTTTCTTTGTCCCAAATTTTAGAAATACTGTATAAAATAATGAAAGTTAAAAGAGCAGCAATCATAGGAATTCGGTTATCTGGTAAAACTAAAAGAAGAATAATCATTAAAATAAAGAACAGTAAAATAAAGTAGTCAATAATAGGGAATCCTGGCATTTTAAAACCGCCTAATTTATTTTCTGGGGTGCTTCTTCTGTATGCAATATGTGTGATAATCATTAAACACCATATGATTAAGAACATGCTTGTTGAAGTTGATGCAATAAAGTTAAAGGCTTTATTCCCAATCAGTAGGGTAACAAAAGGAGCTAATGCCATTAAAAGGGCTGATAGTATTAAACCGTTTTTTGGTAATTGTCTTCGTGATAAGTGCCCAAAAGTTTCATTCCACTTGCCCTTTCCACCAAATGTAACTGAAAAGAGTAATCGTCCAGCACTATATAAAAAGCTGTTGGTGGATGATACAGCGGCAGAAATTACGACAAAGTTAATAATAGAGCTAGCATTGCGAATACCAGTTGCACCAAGTGTTTGAACAAAGGGACTAGATGTTGTAGATACTTTTGGCCAGGGAATAACAAGCAAGATTGCTACGATTGACATTACGTAAAAAAGAATAATTCTGACTGGTAGCTGGTTAATTGCATTTTTAAGGGTAACTTTCGGATTTTGTGCTTCGGCAGCCGTTAATCCGATTAATTCAATCCCGATAAAACTGAAAATAACCATTTGGAAACCATCCAAGAAACCTTTTCCACCTTTTGCAAAGAAACCACCATGATTAGTTAAATTGGATAAGGTTACTGGGCCAAAAGTAGTTTTTCCACCGGTTATTAATAAATAAATTACTAAAATTACAAACGCTATTATTGTTATAATTTTGATTATTGCAAAGCTGAATTCCAAATTACCGAAAAGACGAGCTGATATTAGGTTAATTAAAAGCAAAAATATGATTGTAATTAAACCTGGTATCCAAGGCTTAAGGTGAGGGAACCAGTATTGAAAATATATTCCCAGAGCAGTTGTTTCAGCCATACCTAAAGTAATCCAACTGAGCCAGTAAAGGTAACCGGTGATAAAACCGATATTTTTACCTAAATACTTCTTAATAAAGTCAATATAAGTGTGTTTACTGAGGTCAGAAAGAATTAATTCTCCTAGGGCCCGCATTAACAAGAAAAGGAAAACACCGACGATAATATAAATTAAGATAACACTTGGACCAGCGCGGTGAATGCTTTCGCCTACACCTAGGAATAGTCCGGTTCCAATTGTACCGCCGAGTGCGATTACTTGAATGTGTGTATTAGTTAGGGTTCGCTTATAACCCGAATTAGATTGCGAATCTTTATTGTCCATTTAATCTCTCCAAAATTTAAAATAAGTATACTTACCTATTTTAACATCTCTTACATATACGTTATTAATATCATTGAGAAAAATTAGATAAATTATAACTTTTGGACTGATATTCATTTATAATAATAAAGTTTGTTATTTCACAAACTTTTATTTTAGGTAGCGCTTTCATTCGCATAAGAATAAAAATTCAACGTACATATAATTGCTTGTGTAGTGGCGATATTACTGAATTTATCGTTTACTTTTGCTTGAAGAATGCTATAATAATTATTGTAAATAAATTCACAATATCTAGTAATTTTTAGAGGCAAAGAATAATGGCTAAAGCACAGCAAAAAGAAACTGTTACTGAAGAAGATAAGAATAAGCAAATCTACAATATGGTGGATGATTTAGTAAAAAAATCACATGTTGCGTTAGATAAGATGGCAAATTTTAGTCAAGAACAAGTAGATAAAATTTGTGAAGCAATTGCTATTGCTGGTGAAAGAAGTGCCTATCCACTAGCAAAGATGGCCGTTGAAGAAACTGGCCGGGGAGTTGTGGAAGATAAAACTACTAAAAATATGTTTGCCAGTGAAAACATTTGGAATAGTCTTCGTCACGAAAAGACAGTGGGGGTTATTAAAGAAGATAAGGAACAAGGTTTAACTAAGATTGCTGAACCTGTTGGAGTTATTGCTGGAGTCACACCCGTAACTAACCCAACTTCTACGGTAGTCTTTAAATCAATGATTGCCCTGAAAACTAGAAATACGATTATTTTTGGTTTTCACCCACAGGCGCAAAAATGTTGTGTAAAAACTGCTGAAATTATCAGGGAAGCTGCCATTAAAGCTGGGGCACCAGAAAATTGTATTCAATGGATTGAAAGGCCAAGTATGGAAGCCACAAATGATTTAATGGCTAATCCGGGCGTGCAAACTATTTTAGCAACTGGTGGCCCAGGTATGGTTAAGGCTGCTTATTCATCTGGAAAGCCCGCACTTGGTGTTGGTCCTGGTAATGGTCCTTCTTATATAGAAAAGACTGCTAATATTGCTCGAGCTGTTTATGATATTGTCTTATCTAAGACATTTGATAATGGGATGGTCTGTGCTTCAGAAAATTCGGTTGTTGTTGATGATGAAATTTATGACCAAGTTAAAGAGGAATTTAAGAAGTGGAATTGTTATTTCTTGAACCCAGCAGAAATCAAAAAATTTGAAACTCACTTTATCGATCCAAGGAGAGGAACGGTTGCAGGACCTGTAGCTGGTCGCTCGGCTCTTAAGATTGCTAAACTTTGTGGTGTTAATGTTCCTGCTGATACAAAGGTAATCATTGCAGAATATAAGGGAGTTGGAAAGAAATATCCACTTTCAGCAGAAAAACTTTCTCCTGTCTTTACTTTATATCGGGCTAAAAATCATGAGGATGGCTTTAGAATATGTACTAATCTGCTTAATTATGGTGGCCGGGGACATACAGCTGGAATTCACACTTCTGATGATGATTTAGTCAGGAAATTTGCCAATTCGATGTCAGCTTGCCGAATTTTGGTTAACACTCCGGCTGCTTTAGGTGGTATCGGTGATCTTTATAATAATATGACTCCTTCTCTTACTTTAGGTACTGGTTCGTATGGTGCTAATTCAATGTCACATAATATTTCAGCTATGGATTTATTAAATATTAAAACCGTAGCAAAACGCCGTGACAATATGCAGTGGATTAAGGTGCCAACTAAGACTTATTTTGAACATAATGCAGCAAATTACTTACGGCATATGCCTAATGTTAACCGCTTTTTCATCGTTACCGATGAAGGAATTGCTGAGCAAGGATTTGCCGATGAAATTACCGATATTATTTCTAAACGTCGTGGCACTAAAGAATACGAAGTATTTAAAGCTGTTAGCCTTAACCCAACTACTGATATAGTTAAAGACGGTGTTCACCGAATGAACATCTTTAAACCTGACGTTATAATTGCTATCGGTGGTGGATCAGTCATGGATGCGGCTAAGGCAATGCGTTTATTCTATGAGAATCCCGATATGTCATTTGAAGATGCTTACCAAAAGTTTTTGGATATCAGGAAGAGAGTTGTTCGTTTTCCAACTTCAAATGATGTGCAACTTGTATGTATTCCAACAACTTCAGGTACCGGTTCAGAAGTTTCTCCAGTTGCGATTATTAAGGATACTAAAACCGGTATTAGGCATACGCTCTGTGATTATGCCTTAATTCCGGATGTCTCAATTGTGGATGATCAATTTGTTGAAAAGTTACCTAAAAGATTAATTGCATGGTCAGGTTTTGAAGCTTTAGGACACGCAATTGAAAGTTACGTTTCAACCATGGCAACTGACTTTACTCGTGGTTGGTCAATTGAGGCTATTCAAACTATTTTTAACAACTTAAAGGCATCATATGATGGTGACTTGGATGCTAGAAAGAGAATGCATGATGCCGCAACGATTGCAGGTATGGCATATTCCAATGCCTTTTTAGGATTAGAACATTCGATTGCCCATACGGTAGGCTCGACTTTTGATATTCCAAGCGGTGTAAGTGATGCCATTGCTTTACCGCAAGTGATTCGTTTTAACGCTAAGCGTCCTAAGAAGTTAGCAATGTGGCCACATTATTCTGTTTACCGTGCAGAAAGTGATTACGCTCACATTGCTAAGTCACTTGGATTAACTGGAGCAGATGATCACGAATTAGTTGAAAAATTAGTTCAAAAGATTATTGATCTAGCTCATTCAGTAGGTATTAGATTAGCCTTTAAAGAATACGGTATAGATAAAAATAAATTTAATGCGAAAGTTAACTCATTAGCCGTTGAAGCTTATGGGGACCAAAACACTGTAACCAATCCAGTAGCACCTTTAGTTGAGCAGATTGTTCAATTAATGAAAGATTGTTATGAAGGTAAAGGCATTAATAAGAAGTAAAAGTATTAAAGTCTAGATAAAAGTGTGAGAGTTTAAAAGCTCTCGCACTTTTTGTCACATAATTTTATTTCATTATTTTGCGGGATGTAGTACTATTAATAATCAATATCTAAAATTATATAGTAAGGCAGGTTTTACATATGTTTATTTGCAGCGATTTCAAGGTTAAAGATTTACATGTTCAATTGGTTATGCCAGAATTAAAATTTGCTTCTAGGTTACTCCAAATTATTAATGAGGATCGTGCTGTGCTTGAACGTTGGCTGCCTTGGTCTAAAAATATGAAAGAAACTAGTGATGAGCGCGAATTCGTTAAGGGTGCTCGGCAAAATATTGTTGATTATGAAGGATTGGTTTTAGTAATTTTAGTTGATAATCAACCTGCTGGTACGATCGATTTACATAATATTAATTCTGCAGATAAATATGCTGAAATTGGTTATTGGCTTGGTAGTAAATTTCAAGGGCAAGGTATTGTAACCAAATCATTGCAACACCTTGTAGATATAGCTTTTAAAGAGTTTAAGTTACATAAATTAATGCTGTTCGCAGAACACACAAATTATAAAAGTAGAGCGGTTGCTGAAAGAGCGCGTTTCTCACACGAGGCTTTGTTAAAGGATCAGGTTAAGCGTGAGGATGGGTTCAAAGATATGGACATGTATTCAGTGATCAATCCAGCAAGTTAAGAATTTTACTTTGTAAGAATGTAGAGGTCCCACAATGGGTGAAATGAAAAAAGTAGTTAATTTATCCAAAAAAGAGTTAGAAGAAGCTAATGATTTAATTAATCAGGTCGAGGGTTATGATCATACTTATCGTCGCCCATATTTGAGCAATCAATATAATTATTTTCCTGATATGCCTAGCTTCGTTCTTTATTACAATGAAAAGCAATTGATTGGGTTATTAACTTTGTATGCTGGTGAAGATCCTAAAGGGATTGTTGATATTACTATCAACGTTTTGCCAGATTATCACCGTCATAAAATTGGGATCAAACTTTTTACTGAAGGATTGAAAATTCTAAAGAAATATAATTTTCAAAATTATGATTTCATGAGTGAGCAAAAATTTTTAGATAATAATCCTGATTTTTTAAAAAATATCGGTTTACAAATAGAACCTGCTGAATCTGAATACCAAATGTCTTACAAAAATGATTTTATCAATGTTAAAAGAAATGACGAATTAGAGGTTAGGGAACTTAAGCAACCTGATGTTGAGCAATTACTCCCACTTTATTCAAAAGTTTTTGCTACAAATATACAAGAAGCGAGGATGTATCTGCAAGAAAGCTTAAATGAAATTAATACAAAATCATTTGTTTTATTGTTAAAGAAGAAAATTATAGGCTATTGCTCAATTGATGTGAGCGATACATATTATATTTTTGGATTATTTATTGCTGAAAAATATCAAAATAGGGGATTAGGGACGTATTTTATTAAATGGGTTATGAAAATCTTGTTAGAATCTGATCCTAAGGCTTTTGTTATAGGCGTTGATGAAAGTAATAAGATTGCTCACCATCTATATTTGAAAGTCGGATTTAAAGATCAAACAAAGGTAGTTTATTTATCTAAATAAAATTTTTCCCATATAAAAAGCTTTACTGAAATTTTCAGTAAAGCTTTTTTTAACGGTTATTTCCAGAAACGTAAACGGTTATTTTACCTTTGTTATAGGGATGATGTGTTTCCGAATATTCAAATGGAATTCCGTCTTTTAAGAAAACGACTTGGTTAACTAATAGAACGGGATCATCTTTTTTGCATTCTAAATACTTTTGATCATCTTGATTTGGTTTATTTGCACTGATTATACGGTATGCAGCTCCAATTTTTTTATTTAAAGTCTGATTAATGTACCCATAAATTGATTTTTTTAATACACTTTCATCTATACCGGGAATAATATTTACCGGCATTTTTGTATATTCAAATGCATAAGGTTCATCATCGACTATTCTTAGACGTTTAATATCGTAAACTAAATCATTTTTCTTTAAATTTAACCGTTCTTTTTCATCGGCATTTGGATATCTAATTTTAAATTTAATAATTTTGCTGGCAATTTTATGATTTTTGCCAAGAAATTGCGTGGTTCCAACGTATTGATCAACACCAAAATCAAATTTAGAGGCATATTTAGCATTAGCTTTGACGTAGGTGCCTGATCCACGCTGGCTATAAATCAAATCTTCATTGATTAGGTTCTTTAATGCTTTTTGTACGGTTACACGAGTTGTTTTGAATTCTTTGGCCATTTGATTTTGATCTGGTAAATGTTCACCAATAGCATAATAACCATTCTTAATTCGTTTCCTAATTTCGTTTTCAATTTCAACGTACTTTAACATATTTATTTCCTCTCAATGATATTTTTTAATATAGATTGTATTTAGCATTTACTTTTTATTTTAAATGTATATACTTATAATTGAAACAGGTTACGAGGAGGTAAACCAATGAAACAATTACCTAAAAATTTTTTCTGGGGCAATTCAACTTCTAGTATGCAAACTGAAGGTGCATACGATGAAGATGGAAAAGGTGCTTCAGTTTATGATATTAGACCAGCAACTAAAAATAGTTCTGACTGGAAAGTAGCTATAGATGGGTATCATCGTTATCCCGAAGATATCCACTTAATGAAGGACTTAGGGATGAATTTCTATCGTTTTCAAATTTCCTGGAGTCGAGTCCAACCTAAAGGTGAAGGTGAATTTAATGAAAAAGGAATTCAATTCTACAAAAATTTAATTAATGAACTATTAAATAATGATATTCAGCCCATGATATGTTTATATCACTTTGATATGCCTTTATATCAAGCGCAAAAATACAATGGTTTCATTAATAAAAGAGTTGTTAATCATTTCTTCGAATATTCTAAAAAAATGGTTGAAGAATTTGGTGACCAAGTTAAGTATTGGATTACATTTAATGAACAAAACCTTTATGGATTTGGTGATGCTTTTCAGAGTAGTGGCTACCTAAAGGGACATAAAACACTCCATGATCTCTACCAAATACAACATAACGTTGCATTAGCTCATTCTAAAGTAGCAAATTATATCCACGATAATTATCCTACTTTAAAAATTGGTGGAATGGAAGCTTTTCAGGAAGCTTATCCTGCAACACCAAATCCTAATGATGTTGAAGCTGTCCGTAAATTTAAAGAATTTACAGATTATAATCTGCTAAGAATTTTTACTGAAGGTAAATATTCTGACGAAGTTGTCCAATTTATGAAGAATAATGGGCTAGATGATATTTTAACTGATAAGGATTTAGCTGAAATTTCTAAAACACGAAGTGATTTTATTAGCTTTAGCTACTATGCTACTTCTACTCTTGATAGTACCAAAATTCCTGTAGGAACGGCACCAAATTACTACGGAAATATGGGTGCTGCGAAGAATTCATATTTACAATCCAATGAATGGGGCTGGCAGATAGATCCAGAAGGTTTTCATAATGTTTTGATGGATCTTTATAACCGGACACATTTACCAATTTTTCCAATTGAAAATGGAATTGGTGTTCGCGAGCATTGGGATGGCATACATAAGATTAATGATGATTACAGAATAAAGTATCACCGTGCTCATATTCAAGCTCTGAAGGATGCAGTTAATGATGGTGCCAATGTTATCGGCTATTTAGGTTGGGGCTTAATAGATATTCCTAGTTCTCAGGGAAACGTTGATAAAAGATATGGTGTTGTTTACGTTAACCGTTCTAATCATGATCTGAAAGATCTTAAGCGCGTACCTAAGAAGAGTTATTACTGGTTGAAACAAGTAATTAAATCGAATGGTGAAATTCTTTAATTAGAGGGTAGTAATTATGAATGAAAATTCAAAATCTAAAAAAGTGTTTGATAAATTTACTAATGTTTGTGTGAAAGTAGGGAATGAAGTTCATTTAAGATCACTTCGAGATGCCTTTGCCGTACTTATGCCACTATTTATTTTAGCTGGGTTAGCGGTATTAATTAATAATGTTATATTTCCCTTGTTTGCTCACGGAGCATTATTGGCTAACTTGCAAATCTGGGGTACCGATGTAACTAATGGTACTTTGAATATTGCTGGTTTGGCTTTGGCACCAACTATTGGTTACACATTAGCAACTAATAAAAATTTTTCTAACAAAATTATGGCTGCAATAGTAGCATTAGCTAGTTTAGTTATTATCATGCCAAATAATATTCAATTAATGAAGGCAGGTACACAAAAGACTATTAATGTTACTGGTGGTTTATCTTTTAACAACCTTGGCACAACTGGGATGTTTGCTGGTATTATTATTGGTTTATTAGCCACAGCATTGTTTATTAAACTTTCTAAAGTTAAGCATTTAAAGATAAATTTGGGTGAAAATATACCACCTGCAGTATCAGCTTCATTTAATAATATGATTCCGGCTATTTTAACATTGAGTTTCTTTGCTTTAATATCTATGCTACTCAGTGTATTTGGCCACACTAATTTAATTAAATTAATTACTGATTTGATTCAAGAGCCTTTAAGAGCAATTAATACTAGTTTACCGGGGATGCTATTAATTTATAGTATTGGTAACTTCTTGTTCACATTAGGTATTCACCAAACAGTTATAAACGGTACCTTACTTGACCCGTTACTTCTGTTGAATATGAATAAAAATATGGCTGCGTTTGCCGCTCATAAGCAGATACCTTATATTTTAACGAATACTTTTAGAGATACATTCGGTATGATTGGTGGTACTGGTTCAACCATTTGTCTGCTTATTGCCATCTTTGTCTTTTCAAAGATGAAGTCATCACGTGAGGTGGCTAAGTTATCATTAGCCCCAGGGCTATTTAATATTAATGAACCAGTTATTTTCGGGTATCCAATTGTCTTTAATATTCCAATGATGATTCCATTTGTTTTACAACCAGTTATCGGTATTTTAATTGCTTATTTCTTCACTGCTATTGGCTGGATGAATAGGGTAGTTGTTCTTGTTCCTTGGACAACGCCACCATTAATAAATGCTTACCTGGCTACAGCTGGTGATTGGCGAGCGGTTGTTGTTCAGTTATTAATAATTATAATTGGTGTATTCTTCTATTTACCATTTATGATGATTAGTGAACAAGTTGTTGAGAAATCGGTTGAAATGGATAAATAAAATTTTACTTATACAAAAAGCTTTACTGAAATTTTCAGTAAAGCTTTTTTAGTCTAGTTTTCTTGCAAAATAAATGTGTTCCAAGGTTTAATCAGTTTTAATAAATCCGAATCATTTTGATTTAGTTTACCTACTAAGTTTCGCCTGCCATCATTTGCAAAAGGTTGGAGGACAATTTGTAGCTCACCCTTATAACGGGCGTACTTTTCATTTACCATTACAATATCGCCACGATTAAACGTTCCTTTGTTATCATGGGCTGGGATGCTTTCCTTACTATAAGTGATTCTTGGCTTAGTATCACGCAATAAATAATCGGATGCATCCCCACGGTAAAGGTGTGGATCTTTCAGAATAATTTTCCTCTCTGTTTCCGTAAGTCCAGGCTTCAGGTCTACGTGTAAAACTGGGAAAGGATTATTAAAAGCTTCAGCGGCAGCTTTCAATTCTTCTTCATTAGCATAAGCGTTGCCAATGATTACGTCATCTATCATATTAGTTAGTCTTAAATGTGTTACTTGGCTGGCAATACTCCTGTTTCGATCACTTTCTAAAGTTGGTAAACCTTCGTGAACTGGCCAAGGACCAATCTTTGCGCTTGGCGAAGTGATAAATGCGGCGGTATGCAAGCCATACTTACAGTATTTCCTGGAATAATCTAAAAAAATATTTTCTCCTAAGCCGGTGTATTCTTGGGGATAGAAGTTATGACAACCAATTAAATTACTTCGGTCTGGATCATAAGACATGATACTGTCTAAATAATTAGTTCCACGGCTCATGTTTAGTTCAATTTTCAATCTATACGGATTGCGGGTCATTAATGCTTCTTCAATACCAGTAAAGCCTTCGTCTAAACGTAATCCCCATACTCTTAGTTTATTGAAAAAACTTAAATCCTTGTAGTTGATCTTGAGTTCTTTAAATAATGCGGGGTTAATGTCAACGATTGTTTTAAAGCCTAGCTTATTTGCATAATCAATGTCTTTCTTGAATATGCTTAATAGGTCTTCACCGTTGTCACCAATCAATTGTAGTAATGACGTAAATATTCGCTTATAACCGTATTTCTTTGCTAAATCCATATAAGTTTTGTCTTTAGCAAAGGTACTTTGATCTGGATAAATTGATATCCCTAGTTGCTTCATAAACTTCCCCTATATTTATGTGTAAAAATATTCTATATATCAGCATAACCATTTGGATGGTTTTTATGCCATTTCCAAGCGGTAGCAATAACCGTATCAACGTTTTCATGTTTAGGTTTCCAACCTAAGACAGTCCTGGCTTTGGTTGAGTCAGCAACTAATGAGTCAGGATCGCCGCCACGTCTTGGTCCCATGGTATAAGGAATATCAATGCCGGTGACTTTTTTAGCGGATTTCAAGATCTCTAAGTTGGAGTAGCCGTGAGCCGTTCCTAAGTTAAAGACATCGGATTTGTTTGTTTGCATTAAATGTTTTAAAGCCAAAATGTGTGCGTCAATTAAATCTTCTACTTGGACGTAATCACGGACATTTGTGCCATCTTTGGTATTGTAATCATCCCCAAAGATGGTAAATTTACCGTCACCAGAAATTGCACTTCTTAAAATGTTAGGTATCAAGTGGGTTTCTGGGTGGTGGTCTTCACCAATTTTACCATCGCTGGATGCACCGGCTACGTTAAAGTAACGAAGGGCAATTGACTTTATCCCGTCTGCTTTATCTGCCCAATGCATGATCATTTCCATCATTACCTTGGTTTCACCATATGGATTGATGGGGTCAAGGGGTGTGTCTTCAGTAATTGGCAACTTTTTAGGAATACCATAAGTAGCCGCACTGGAAGAAAAGATTAAGTACTTAACTTGGGCGTCATTCATTGCCTTTAGAAGTGAAATCATACCGGTGACATTATTATCGTAATATTTCAACGGTTTTTTAACGGATTCTGGGACTAATGAATAGGCAGCAAAGTGCATTACAGCGTCTATTTTTTCATCCCGTAAGATCTTACTTACAAGAAAAGTATTTTCAATATCACCCTGATAAAACTTTGCCTTTGGATCAACCGCTTTTCTGTGACCGGTGTACAAGGCGTCAAGGACAACAACGTCATTGCCTTCTTTGGCTAATTCTCTGACGGCGTGTGAGCCAATGTAGCCGGCACCGCCAACAACTAATACGCGCATTTTTGCCTCCATATAATAATTATTTATTAAGCTAAGTTTAGCACAAAAAGAATAAAAAATTTGCCAGACTCTACCTATTATTAATACGTTGAAAATATTCGCAATTTAATTTATACTTACTAAAGGTAATAGAAAAGAAAGAAGAATTAAAATGCTTCATAATTCAACTATTGATAAACAGATTAATCATAGATCAATCCGTAAATTTAAAGATGAGACTTTAAGTAAAGAACATTTGGAAACTTTATACACTGTTTTTCAACACACTGCCACCAGTATGTTTATGCAGAATGCTTCAATTTTGCACATTAGCGATAAAGATAAGAGGGCAAAAATCCAAAAGCTTTGTAACCAAAAATACGTTGGTGCCGAAGGTGATTTGTTTGTCTTTGTAGTAGATTTATACCGTAATCAGCAGATCAGAAAACAGTTGGGTAAAGATGATGGTCGCGTTCATACAACCGATATTTTCTTTCAGGCGATGGAAGATACCTTGTTAGCCTTTCAAAATGTGGCTAATGTGGTTGAAAGCATGGATTTAGGATATGTACCACTTGGTACGATTAATGATCATCCGTTGAAGATGTTGAAGGTATTGGATTTACCGAAGTTGACCTTTCCAGTTTTGGGGATGCAGGTAGGGATACCTGACCAAAAGCCGCAATTAAAACCACGTTTGCCTTTGAAATTCACGGCATTTGAGAATAAGTATAATAAGGATTTTCAAGTTAAGGATTTGAAGCATTATGATCAGGTGGTAACAACCTATTACGATTTGAGGGATGCTAACCGCCGGATTGATTCGTTTACTAAGCAGATTACTGGTAAGAAGTTGGATAATCACGAAACAGACCGTGATCAGATACCTGAAGAGTTACATAAGCAGGGTCTATGCTTAGATTGGAAATAATTTAATATAATATAGGTAGATAAAAAATAAAGTCATGCATTCAATTGCATGGCTTTTCTAGTTTTGGTATAATTCTATTGTTATACGTGATGTATAGAGTTGTGTGCATGACGTATAGTATTGCTGATTTAGCTCAGTCGGTAGAGCGTTTCCCTCGTAAAGAAAAGGTCGCCAGTTCGATTCTGGCAATCAGCATAAAAAAGTATCATTTTACTTGATTAACCTTGATTTATCAACGTTTTATGAAGATAAGTTAAGGTTAATTTTTTTGTATAAAGAAAAATAATGCACATTAAGTGCACTCTGTTCTTTTGTTAAAGTGCAATTTTTGCACGCGGTTTTTTGAGAGTG
>ENA-UOOM01002998-UOOM01002998.1-fermentation-metagenome-genome-assembly--contig:-NODE-2998-length-12949-cov-4.138824_pt1 | contig 12949 bp, 19 predicted proteins | sample MGYA00245781_ERZ724031 | MGnify/ENA primary metagenome ERZ724031 (study PRJEB28704, sample SAMN03018317) | fermentation metagenome | biome: anthropogenic terrestrial biome; feature: soil; material... | reverse complement strand
AAACGGTTATAACTGCACCCGGGGCCGCGGCGTTGTCAAACAAGCTGCAGCAGCTTTGCAATGGGGCTATTTATGACGAAAACCACGGGGCTCATGAGATCCATCAGTGCAAGATTGAGGCATTTATGGAGTTAGTTGAGAGTCTCAATGGCAAGCCGGCAATTGTTTATTACAGTTTTCGGCATGATGTGCCGAGACTGAAAAAGGCTTTAAAGGGTATGAACCTGAGCATCCGGGAATTAAAAACCCCGACTGATGAAGATGATTGGAACGCTGGGAAAATTGACATTCTTTTAACCCATCCAGCTAGCAGCGCATATGGCTTGAACCTCCAGGATGGCGGGAATCATGTAATCTGGTTCGGCCTGACATGGGATTTGGAATTATACACGCAAGCCATTGATCGTCTCAACCGGCAGGGTCAGACACAAAAAGTTATAGTACATAATTTGGTGACGGAGGGTGGCCGCGATGAGGACATTTTGGAGGCTTTGCGCAGTAAAGGAGATGCGCAAGAACGTTTAAAGCAAAGTTTGAAAGTGAGAATAGAGAAAGCGAGGAACGCTGCATGAATATAAAAGACAGTGGCAACCGGCATGAATTTGAATCCGGGGCAGTGCGAGACATGCAGGAGGGTAAAGGCCGATGTGATTTACTCCCGCCGTATGCCCTCCTGAGATTAGCCCGGCATTTTGAGGCGGGTGCTAAGAAATACGGGGAGCGGAATTGGGAGAAGGGTATTCCGGTGAACAGCTTTATAGATTCGGCTATGAGGCACACCCTGAAATATATGGCGGGAGAAAAAGACGAAGATCACCTGTGTGCGGCTGCCTGGAATCTGGTATGTGCCATGGAGACGGAAGCGAGGTTCGGATGGGTCTTTGACAGATGGGGTATTTTGATTGAGGAGGTTTAGAATATGCAAAATACATTAGGCGATTTAAACAACCATTTGTTTGCGCAGCTTGAGCGTTGATGAGCAGTAAAATTCAAAGATTCTATGACGTAGAGGAGAGGAGGTGGTAACCCTGATAACGACTACTGTAACCAATCAGGATAAAATAAAACATCTGAAACGATATATCATCTTGGACCGGGAAATCAGCCGCAAAGTGGAGGAGGTGCTGCGGTTACGGGCGAATCTGGAAAAGGTTACATCGGTACTCACGCCTGAACCCAAAGGTGGCGGGAGCATTTACCCGAAACAAGAGGATTATATCACGCGGATTGTTGACCTGGAAGCAGATATTAATCAGGATATTGATCAGTTACTGAATATCCGGAAAGAGATTGTGACCACGATAGAGGCAGTGGAGGACGCTCGAGAACGGCTATTGCTGCAGTACCGGTATTTGGATGGCTATACATTTGAGTGGATAGCAGCAGAGATGAAGTATAGCTGGCGACAGATACATAGATTACACAGTCAGGCATTGGTAAATTTAAAGATGTCATAGAATGTCATACTCTACCCGTGATATTATATAAGCTGAAGAAGATATGAACAGGAGCCTCGCGGAAGCGGGGCTTTTTTCATGCGGACTTTTAGGGAGGTGACTCAAGGGTATTGCTATGCGAGAAATGTTTTATTAAGGACACTTGTGCATCTACCGGGGTCACTTGCGCCGCCTTAAATGAGCTTTATGATATTTGGGGAGAACAGAACACCAAGGATAAGACGGCTCGAATTCGTAATCTTAGAAAACAACTTGGTGTTCGAGACGCAGAAGTCAGTAAAGACTTGAGGCGGCTGGCAGAAAAAATAATTAAACATTTTCCGGAATTCAACTTTATCCGGGAATTTAATATCAGAATTGGCTATGTGGTCAGCCAGGAACGGAAACAAGGCGAGAAAATAACATATGCAGATTGTCGCAAGGTGCAGGAAGTCTATAGAGCTTACCTGCCGTATGATTTTATAATTACGTTCTATGAAAGGAATACCGGATTCCTGAATGAAAACCAGCTGAAAGTTTTAATAAGGCACGAGCTGAAGCACGTCGGCATTGGGGTGAAGGGCCTCAAGGTTAAGCCGCATGACATTGAAGATTTCAGAGATATTATTACGGAATTTGGCCTCGAATGGAATTCTTACGGAAAGGAGCTGCCGGATATACTGGGGGGTGAATGATGGTGCAGAATAAACAAAATGCAACAAATCCAGGAAATACATACAATCCGACTAAAGCAGAACAGGCTTTGCTTGATACCTTGCTAAATCCAGAAAATCGAATGAAAAGTGTTACAGATGTGTGCAAGGTTGCCAAGATTGACCGGGTAACCTATTACAGAGCCTTTGCAAAATCTGAATTCGTGGCGCTATATCAGTGGCGGTCGATGGATTTAATCAGGCAACATGTAGCCCCTGTGATAAATGCATTTATTCGCGAGGCCCAGCGCGGCAGCTTCCAGCACGGAAAAGTTTTACTGGAAATGGCCGGTGTCTATACTGACAAACTGGAGCTTTCCGGCCAGGTTACTAGTAATCCCTTTGCGGGTCTGACTACTGAGGAGTTAAAGAAGCTGATCCGGGATGATTGACGAGAAGATACGCCAGGGAGCCCGTCTGGAGTTGGCCCGGCGGGATTTTTTTTATTTCTGCTATCTAAAAGCGCCTGACTTCTACAAAGAAGAGCGGCAATACTTGATTGAATTATGCTGGGAGCTGCAGGACTTTTATCAGTCCGATGACGATGTACTCATCATTAACCTGCCGCCCCGCCATGGCAAGTCCCGTACCGCGGGGAATTTCACCCAGTGGGTATTTGGCCGAGATAACCAGGCCAAGGTTATGACCGGCTCATATAACGAGACCTTGTCCACCGTCTTTTCCAAAGACGTCCGGAACAGCATACAGGAACTTAAGGCGGACCAGGCCAGGATAGTATATGCAGACGTATTCCCCGGTACCCGCATCAAAAAAGGTGACGGGGCTATGAACCTGTGGAGTTTGGAAGGTGGGTATAACAGCTATTTGGCTACTTCGCCCACCGGTACCGCCACCGGTTTTGGCTGCAGCCTGATGATCATAGATGACCTAATTAAAAATGCAGAGGAAGCGTACAACGAAAACACCCTGGAGAAGCACTGGGAGTGGTTCACTAATACCATGTTATCTCGCCTGGAAGAGGGCGGCAAAATCATAATCATCATGACCAGATGGCATACGCTGGACCTGGCCGGCAGAGCTCTGGAACATTTCCGAGAGGAAAAGAAGAAATGCCGGCACGTGACCATGAAAGCGGTCCAGGATGACGGCTCCATGTTGTGTCCGGAAATCCTGTCCCGGGAGTCGTATGAAATGAAAGCCCGGGCCATGGGCCTGGACATTGCTTCAGCCAACTACCAGCAGGAGCCCATAGATATCAAGGGGCGACTGTACAGCAGCTTTAAGACTTATACCGACATCCCCCGGGATGATAAGGGCAATCCACTGTTTTCGGCCATTAAGAATTACACCGATACGGCTGACGAGGGTGACAACTATTTATGCTCAATTGATTACGGGGAGTATAACGGAGAAGCCTATGTTTTGAATGTGTTGTACACCAAGGCGCCGATGGAGGAAACAGAGCCAGGTACTGCCAAGATGCTGCATGAGGATAATGTCAATACGGCCGATATCGAAAGCAACAACGGCGGCCGGGGCTTTGCCCGGGCAGTAGAGCGGGTTCTCAAGCAGAAGTACAAGACTAACAAAACCAGGATTCAGTGGTTCCATCAAAGCAAAAACAAGCCGGCAAGGATCCTTTCCAATGCTACTTGGGTGATGGACCATATTTACTTCCCGGTGAACTGGAAAGACCGCTGGCCGGAATACTACAGCGCCATGTCCACCTACCAGCGGGAGGGCAAAAACAAATATGACGACGCTCCCGACTGTACCACCGGCATAGCCGAAAAAGTAGGTCAGGGCTCCGCCTTCAGCTTCGACTGAGGGCCTTTATTTTGTCCGGAAAGGGGTGAGAACGATTATTACACCGATGGATATAGTCAAAGCCAATTTAGCTTATCACGCCGGCATGACCCTGGAGGAATTTTTGGAGAAGGAGATCGCCGAATGGAGGCACTCCCCTCAGCGCCGGATGACTTTGGCCGCCAAGAAGTATTATGCCGGGGAGCATGATATATTAGCCCGGCAGCGTACGGTCATAGGCAAAGACGGAAAAAGAACCCCGGTTTTCAATCTGCCTAATAACCGGCTGCTGGATAATCAATATGGTAAATTGGTAGACCAGAAGGTCAATTACCTGCTGGCGAAAAAGCCGAGTTTTCAGACAGAAGATAAAGCTTACGGCAAAAAGATAGGGCTGGCGTTCAACAACCGCTTTTTAAGAGTTTTAAAAAGAATCGGGGAAGACAGCTTAAATGGCGGGGTAGCCTGGCTGCAGGTCTATTACAACGAGCAGGGGGGCCTGGCCTTTAAACGAATAGAACCGGAAGAGGTTCTCCCCTTTTGGGCGGATGCCGACCACACTGAGCTGGATGCGGTATGCCGGGTTTACGGGATAGAGGCTTATGAGGGCCGGGAAAAGAAAATCATTGAGAAAGTCGAATTTTACAATACCGAAGGAGTAAGGCGCTATCAACTGGTGAATGAGAAGCTGATACCCGAATCCAGCGACAGTCATTTCAGCTTTGAAAAAGAAGGGGTAAAACAAGGCTTAAACTGGACCAGGATTCCTTTTGTGGCCTTCAAATACAACGCCAAAGAGATATCCCTTTTAAAGCGGGTAAAGTCGCTACAGGACGCGATTAATACGATTAAATCAGATTTCATGAACAATATGCAGGAGGACGCCCGCAACACCATCCTGGTTCTGGTCAATTACGATGGGACGAATCTGGGGGAATTCCGCTATAACCTGGCTCAGTATGGAGCGGTCAAGGTTAAGACCGTAGAGGGTGCGCCCGGCGACCTGAAAACCCTGCAGGTAGAAGTTAATTCTGAGAATTATAAAGTCATTCTGGAGATCCTTAAACAAGCCCTGATTGAAAATGGTCGAGGCCTGGACGCGAAGAGCGACAAGATGGGGAATAGCCCCAACCAGATGAACATTCAGTCCATGTATTCCGATCTGGATCTGGATGCTAACGGTATGGAAAACGAATATCAGGCTGCTTTTGAGGAATTGCTGTGGTTCGTTAATATGCACCTGGCCAATACCGGCCAGGGCGATTTTACCGGTGAAACAGTCGAAGTGATCTTTAACCGGGATATTCTGATTAACGAGAATGAAGCTATCGGCAACTGTCAGAAGTCTGAGGGCGTGATCAGCCAGGAAACTATCGTGGCCAACCACCCCTGGACAACAGATACCGCTGCTGAATTGAAGCGAATCAAGAAAGAGGAGACCGAGAAACAGGCGCGGGTAGATGATTACAGCGAGGCCTTTAATACGGGGGCTGGTGGCAATGAAGAATAGCGAATACTGGGAGCAGCGTTTTACTCAGCTCAACGATGCCTTGTTTCAGAGAAGCGAAGCGGCCATAAAGGACCTGGAAAAAGAATACCGTGGGGCTGCAGCTGCTATCGAGAAGGATATTGAAATATGGCTACACCGGATAGCGGTAAATAACGAGGTTTCCCTGGCTGAGGCAAAAAGGATGCTGAAAGCTGGAGAACTGGAAGAATTCCGCTGGACTGTTTCCGAGTATATTGCAAAGGGTGAAGCAAACGCTGTTGACGGCCGCTGGCTGAAGCAGCTGGAGAACGCCTCCGCCCGGGTGCATATCAGCCGCTATGAAGCTATGTTGCTGCAGATTCGGCACAACCTGGAGATGCTGGCTGCCAGCCAGAATAAGAGCATGGGGGGTCTGAATGCCGAGCTATTTACGCAGAGCTATTATCAGGCTATTTATGAAGTGCAGAAAGGCCTGGGGCAAGGTTCTGAATTTGGAATATTAAAGCCTGATCTGGTCAACATGGTGGCATCAAAACCCTGGGCATTGGACGGCAAGAATTTCTCTAATCGTATCTGGGAGAATAAGGAGAAGTTGATTAACGAGCTGCAGGGTAACTTAACTCAGGCCCTTATCCGAGGGGATGTTCCAGACAGGACTATAAAGACTATCAGCGAACGCCTGAACGTATCCAAGCGCCAGGCCGGTCGGCTGGTTATGACCGAATCCGCCTATTTCGCCTCTGAAGGACAGAAACGGGCTTATCAGGAATTGGATATAGAAAAGTATGAGATTGTGGCTACCCTGGATTTTAAGACTTCGGACATATGCCGGGAGTTGGATGGTAAGGTGTTGGACATGAAGGACTACCAACCCGGAGTGACCGCGCCGCCTTTCCATCCCCGGTGTCGGACGGTAACCGCTCCGTACTTTGATGATAATTACACTACCAGAGCCGCGCGGGGCGCGGACGGTAAGATTTATTATGTTGATGGGAAAATGACTTACAAAGAGTGGCATGAAAAGCATGTAAAGTCCAATCCCCAGGCAATTCTGGCCGAGAAGATGCAAAAGAACCGTTACGCAGATCAGAAGCAGTACGGGAAATATAGGGAAGCCTATAAGCAAGGTAAAAAGGCAATTTAAGCACTTACTGGTAAAACGGTAAGTGCTTTTTATTGTTCAAAACGCTCAGGGGGAGCGTTATTTTTATGTCCGCCTTTCCGGTACCGCAGGCGAAAAAGAACGGGACATCACCGGACACGACCGGGATAAAAAGTGAAGATGAAGGGAGAAATAACGATGACCAAAGAACAGCTGATAGCAATGGGACTGACCGAGGAACAGGCCGGTAAGGTTTTGGCGGCTTCTGCTGAAGAAATGAAAGGCTTTATCCCTAAGCATCGTTTTGATGAAGTGACTGAAGCCAAAAAGCAGTTGGAGAAAGATCTGGCCGCAAGGGATACGCAGTTGGAGGAATTAAAAAAAGTCGATGCCGAAGGCTTGAAAGTTCAGATCGAAAAACTGCAGGGCGAGAATAAAACGGCCAAGGAACAGTTTGAACAGCAAGTAAAACAAATGAAGATTGACTCAGCGGTTGAATTAGCTCTGACTAACGCCAAGGCCAAGAATACCAAGGCGGTTAAAGCTCTGTTGGATCTGGAAAAAGCCGAACTGGACGGCGATACAGTTAAAGGCCTGGATGACCAGATCAAGAAATTAACGGAATCCGAAGACAGTAAATTCCTATTCAGCGGCGACGAAGGCGGCTTTAAGGGGACTAAACCAGGCGAAACCGGGGACGGCGATAAGAATGAATTTGCCACAGTTGAACAGCAGTTTGAAAAGGCCCTACAGCAGGGCCTTTAATTTTGAGAAAGGATGATGGATAAATGGCGATTAATGCTTTAGAATATGCAAAGATTTTCCAGCAGAAGCTGGACGAACAAATGATTACCGGAGCCTCTTCCGGCTGGATGGAGGCTAATGCCGGGCAAGTAAAATACAATGGCGGCGACGAGGTTAAGATTCCTCAGCTGACCATGGACGGTCTGGGGGACTACGACCGGGACAACGGTTTTGTACAGGGTTCAGTCACTCTGACTTACGGCACTTATAAACTGACCCAGGATCGCAGCCGTACCTTCCAGTTAGATTCCATGGACGTGGACGAGACTAATTTTGTGGCTACCGCCGGCAATGCCATGGGGCAATTCCAGAGAACCAAAGTAATCCCGGAAGTTGACGCTTACAGATATTCCAAAATTGCCGCTCTGGCCATCACTGCCAGCAAAAAAACAGAGTACACCCCCGCGGCCGACACTATTTTAGCGAAGCTACGGGATGATATCGCCGCTATTCAGGATATCGTCGGGGAAGCGGAACAGCTGGTTATAACCATGGCCGTGCCGGTATCAGTAATTCTGGATAGCTCTCCGGACATCGTAAAGAAGTTGGATGTGACGGAATTTACCCAGGGGGGCGTAAATCTGAAAGTTAAGTCCCTGGACGGAGCGCCGATTATAAAAGTGCCATCTGCCCGGATGAAGACGGCGTATGTTTTTAACGACGGAACCACTACCGGTCAGACTGCGGGCGGGTTCGTACCTGCTGAAGGCGCTAAAGCTATTAACTGGATTATCACTGTCCGGCGCTGCCCGATCGCGGTATCGAAGACTGACAAGGTCCGCATTTTTACGCCGGACGTCAACCAGAAGGCGGATGCCTGGAAACTGGATTACCGCAAATATCATGATCTGTGGATTCCTAACAACAAGCTGGATGGTGCTTGGGTGAATACCGCAGCATAAAGGAGGCTTGCTCATGTTTACTTTACGTTATATGAATGTGGTCAAGATCGCGGATAGCGAGGATAAGCGGGATCAGCTGCTGGCTAAAGGTTTTACCCTGGTGGAGGATCCCACTGCTGAAGAATCCATAGAGGATAAAAGCTACGAGGATATGACCCGGGAGGAGCTCTTTGCCGCCTGCGAAGCCGCGGGTATTAATATGCCGCGTAATACGAAAACGGAAACCCTGATTGCCCGGCTGCGCGGTGAGAGCGAAGAGGGTGACGTCTGATGCTGGAGCAGGTGAAAGCCCGGCTAAGCACCTTCGGCTATTCCGCGATTACCGGGGATAACGAGCTGATCAACCTACTGATAGCCAGGGTGACCGCTGAGCTGCAGCTGAACTGCAATATAAGTGAAATCCCAGTCGAGTCTGAATCGCTGGTGGTTGATATCATTACTGGCGAGTTTCTGCAGCACAAGAAGGCCATCGGGGCCGATCTGGGGGATATCAACCTGGAAGCGGTGGCTAAGTCGGTCAAGCTGGGTGATACTACTGTGGACTTCGGCAGCGGCAGCAGTCCGGAAAGCCGGTTTAATGCTCTTGTCAATACGCTGATTGACAGCAATAAGGCTTTGCTGACCGCTGCATTAAGGAGGCTTGACTGGTCGTGATTACTACCGTCAAGGCCGCCATTGAAAGCCTGTATGAAGACCGCTGCACCATCTATGAACTGATGTCTGTTCAGGATCCGGAAACTAAGATTACCCGGCAGGGGTGGATAGCAATAGTCACTGGTCAACCATGCCGGCTGTCATTTCAGACCCTGGCAGCGGTGCAGGACGTTTCCCCGGGAGCGGGAATAGTCCAAACTATTAAGCTGTTCCTGTCTCCGGAGATTGTGACGATGCCGGGCAGCAGGATTGAAGCGGTCCGCGGTGGTGCCACCTATCGGTATACCAGTTCCGGGCTGCCGGCTGTCTATCCGACACATCAGGAGATCATCCTGCAGGCGGGAGGCTGGGCGTAATGGCCAACTGGGGAAAGTGCGATTTTAGGCAGCTGAAGCGGCTGCAGAAGAAGCTGGAGCAGTTTGAGGAGGCGGAGCTGGACGCCCTGGCCGTGCAGATAGTAAAACAGCTGGCAGCGCGTCAGTTGGCTAAGGTGATTAAACGGACGCCGGTCGGACAGTACGATAACCCGGTCAGCTTTGTAACCGAAGACGGGAAAAAGGTATCTTTCACGCCGCATACAGGGAAGACTGGCGGCACGCTTAGGAGAGGGTGGACTATCGGACCGGTAGCCAAAACGGGTGATACGTATGAGATTGAAGTTATAAACCCGGTCTACTATGCCGCCTATGTGGAATTCGGCCACCGGACCGCCGATCATTCCGGCTGGGTGCCAGGCCGTTTCATGATGACGATTTCAGAACAGGAATTGGAACGGGACGCGCCCAGGATAATTGAGAAGGCCCTGGAGAAAAAGCTGCGGGAGGTGTTTGGCGATAATGGTGGATAAAATCATAAACGGCATCAGTCGAAAGTTAAACAGCATATTTGGCGACGATTACCGCATTTATGCCGAAGAGATTCCCCAAGACCTGGCGCCGCCAGCTTTCTTTATCCAGTTGCTGCAGGCCGATGTTGAGCAGGTGGTGGGCACCCGGTACCGCAGAAACCACAGCTTTGATGTTTTATTCTTTCCGGTAGATGACGGTACGGGGCTGCAGCAGTGCCGAGAAGTAGCCGGTCAATTGCTGGACGGCCTGGAATATATCACGGCGCAAGGCCAGGCGTTTCGGGGTACCGGGTTGCGCAGCGAGATAATAGACGGGGTTCTTCATGTTTTTGTGCAGTATAACCTGTACGTATGTAAAGAGACCGAACCGGAAGAGTTTATGGGGGAACTGAGTCAGCAGGGCAATTTGAAGAGGTGATAAAAATTGACTAAAAGGAAAGATGAAATAGTAACGGAAGCCGCAGTAACCCAGGTTTATACCCGGAAGCAGATACTGCAGAGTAAGAAATTGGACCACTCGCCGGACATCCTGCGAGTGGTTTTAAAAACTGATGAAAAGTACAGCCTAGCTGACGTGGAGCAGCGGGTAAAAGAATTTAAGGAAAGGGTGATATAAATGGCGCTTGGCGGCGGAGTTTGGCTATCTCAGAACAAGGTCCTCCCCGGGGCTTATATAAATTTTGTGTCGGCGTCCCGGGCATCGGCAACCTTAAGCGATCGGGGTTATGCTGCGCTCCCCCTGGCCCTGAACTGGGGCCCGGAGAATGAAGTGATAACCCTGGATGGAGGCGATATCCAAAAAAGCAGCTTTGATCTGCTGGGATACGCCTATACCAATCCGGAGCTGCAGTCCCTGCGGGAAATATTTAAAGGGGCCAAAACGGTTTATCTGTACCGGGTCAATTCCGGAGGCGATAAAGCGACTGCAACCAGCGGGAATCTGACGACCACGGCTAAATATGGCGGTATCCGTGGGAATGACATTAAGATAGTAATTCAGGTCAATATCGACGATGAAAACAAGTTTGACGTTATGACTTATGTGGGGACTAAACTGGTGGATACCCAGCTGGCGGCTACGGTTGCCGATCTGAGCGCTAACGGCTTTGTAACTTTCAGCGGCACCGGCGCTTTGGCGGCTGCAGCCGGAGTTGCTTTGGCCGGTGGCACTAATGGGACGGCGACCGGGGATTCTTACAGTGCTTTCCTGGATGCGATCGAAGCCTATAGTTTTAATATCCTGGCCTATGCTGGGACCGATGACCTGATCAAGGATCTGTTTGTCCAATTTAGCCGCCGGCTGCGGGATGATCATGGGGTGAAATTCCAGGCCGTGCTGTACCGGTATAATACGGCCGACTATGAGGGCGTCATATCGGTGGAGAACAAAGTAATGGATGCCGGCACGAACGAGGCCGCCCTGGTCTACTGGGTAGCCGGGCAGGAAGCCGGCTGTGCGGTGAACAGAAGCCTGACCAATATGGTTTATGGTGGAGAATACATCATAGATACCGCTCATAAACAGTCGGCTCTGGAAACCGGATTAAAAGCCGGTAAGCTGATGTTTCATCAGGTGGGGGACAGTGTTCGGGTGTTGGACGATATCAATACCTTCGTATCCTACACGGACGATAAGAACGAGGATTTCAGCAACAACCAGGTAATCCGGGTACTGGACCAGATCGGCAACGATATCGCGGTTTTGTTCAATACTAAGTATTTGGGTAAAGTGCAGAATAACGAGGCGGGCCGGGTAGCCTTTTGGAGTGACCTGGTCACTTATCACACCGAACTGCAGCGGGTGGCGGCCATTGAGAACTTTACCGCCGAGGATATCACGGTAGATAAGGGCATGGACAAAAAGTCGGTAGTGGTGAATGATTACGTGACGCCGGTCAGTGTTATGGCTAAGCTCTATATGACGGTCATTGTGGAATAGGAAGGGGTGAATGATAATGGCTGAAATTATGAATGCCAAAGATGCGGTCAGCGGTTCTCTGGCGGAGTGCTTCATAACCATTGAGGGCAACCGCTATAATTTCATGCAGGCTATAAATCTGGAAGCCAGCATTGAAAAGACTAAGACGGAAGTGCCGATACTGGGTAAGACAGGGAAAGGCAATAAGGCCACCGGCTGGACCGGCTCAGGGTCGGCCACTTTCCACTACAACACCAGTATATTCAGGGAGTTGCTTTACCGATATGCGAAGACCGGCGAGGATTTCTATTTTGATATTCAGGTGACTAACGAGGATCCAACATCCACTATCGGGAGGCAGACGGTTATCCTGAAAGAATGCAATATTGACGGCGGTCTGCTGGTTAAGTTTGACGCCGATGCCGAATATATCGAAGAGGACTTTGATTTTACTTTTGAAAGTTTTGAGATTCCGGAAAAGTTTTCGATGCTGCCGGGAATGCAGGCTTAATAAGAGGGATAAAGGACTTTTGCCGAGGGAAATCCTAAGCTATAGGAGGTGAGCAGAATGGATTTAAGTCAGGTATCCACTAAAGAATTGGTGGGTGAACTTACGAAGCGCAAGGGAGTTACTGAATACGCCGCCGGGCCCGATGATAACTTTGAAATAAAAGTTAATGAGACAGCCACTACAAGTAAAGGCCCCGCCCGTATTCTGCATGTTTTTGATTAACGTATTTTGCGGGTAGGATACTGATCTCTTATGTGGGCATGAAAATATTCACCATGCGAGCCGGCAGACATTAGTCCCCGGTAAGTATGTTCTGGGACTCCTGAATATTGGTAGACTCCGCCAGAATTAAATTCAATCTCAAGAGTCTTCGTGCCCGGGTCGTATCCTATAGAACGTAGATTACTGGATGACACAAATTGTCGATTCATTAAATAACCTCCCTTCCTTTAATAGTGTAATTAAGTTTTATTTTAACAGAAAAAATGGCAAATTTAAGCACCGAAAGAGTGCTTAATACATGCAGAAAGGATTGGTGCTGAATGAGTAATTTAAGCGCGTTTTTAGCAGGCAATGCCGTGGCGGATGAAAATATTAGGTTTGTCGCTTCCAAGCGTTTCCTGGATGAGGATAAAAAGCCTATAGAATGGGAAATCAAATGTATCACCGGTGAAGAGGACGAGGCGATCAGAAAAGCCTGCACCAAACGAGTGCCCATCCCCGGGAAGCGGGGACAGTATACGCGGGAAATAGATGTTAATCTATACTCAGGTAAGCTTGCCGCCGCCTGTACCGTTTTCCCGAAT
>ENA-UOOM01002995-UOOM01002995.1-fermentation-metagenome-genome-assembly--contig:-NODE-2995-length-12971-cov-8.525240_pt1 | contig 12971 bp, 15 predicted proteins | sample MGYA00245781_ERZ724031 | MGnify/ENA primary metagenome ERZ724031 (study PRJEB28704, sample SAMN03018317) | fermentation metagenome | biome: anthropogenic terrestrial biome; feature: soil; material... | reverse complement strand
GGAGTGATAGGTCTTACAATTAATTTAAAAGAACCCATTATACCTCCAGATTTGGTGGGTTCGGACATAGGTTGTGGTGTAAGTCTCTTTCTAACAGACTATAAAATTGACGACAAGGTAGAGTTAGCAAAATGGCTAGACAGCGAAGTATTAGAGAAAATTCCATCAGGAGAACGTTCGTTTGGTAGTAGTAATATAACACCAGAATATTCAAAGTGGCTTAAAAACAGTTTATTTGCACCCTATAATGAACTTAAAGCCGAGGCGGGAATGGGAACATTAGGTGGTGGCAATCACTTTATTGAGGCCTATGATTATAATGGTAAATTGGCCATTTCTGTTCATAGTGGATCAAGAAGTTTGGGTGGCCAAGTCTATAAATTCTATAAGCAAAAAGCAGAAAAGAGATTAGATGTTGAGTTTGCACGAGAAATTAGTTTTGTAATTAAGAAACTAAAAGAACAAGGTAGACATACCGAAATTCAATCACACATTGAAACCTTAACAAAAATACACAAAATGGCGCGCCCAGATCAAGAAATTTCTATCTTAACAGACGATGACGCATTAGATTATATCAATGATGTAGAGATATTAACAGAATTTGCCACAGAAAATCGCAGACGGATCTTTGAGGCCATCACAAAAGACTTAGGTATTAAAGAAGTAAAAATGATTGACAAGCCTCACAATTTTGTGCAATCAATATATCTAAATGACGATATGACGGAAGTTGCCTATATTTTAAGAAAAGGGGCACAATCTGGTTTTGCTGGTGAAACAGTATTAATCCCAATTAATATGAGGGATGGACTAATAATGGGTGTAGTAAGAGATGATCCAGAAATTGAGGAAAGAAATTTTAGTTTTCCACACGGTGCGGGTCGCGTAAAATCGAGATCTCAAGCCAAAGCGGAATTAGATTTAGAAGTGTTTAAAGAACAAATGAAAGATGTTTATTCTACATCAGTAGGACAAGCCACTTTAGATGAAGCACCAGACGCTTATAAGTCTATCACGCAAATTGCAGAGCATACAGTCCATTTAATGCAGCAAGGCTCAATGAAAGTTTTACAGCCATTTTATAATTATAAATCATCAGGAGGACAAGAGTAATGAGAAAAATCATAGATTATAGTCCAGAAGATCTGCCAATTTATAAGCCATCTTTCTGGTATGACAAACTAAAACCGCTTCTCAGATATTTAGCATTCTGGCTATTATCTCTAACGTGGGGTCTACCTTTAACTTTGGGTGGAATTGTATTTTTCTTGATTTCTTTCTTGACAAGAAACATAAAAGATGTTAAGATAGTAGTCGGTAGGGTTGTTGTAACTTTAAAAAGTAACATAGGCGGCGTAAGTTTGGGTGGTTTTAACTTTATTGGAAAATGGGCGACAAGAGAAGTAAAGTGGCACGAGATAGGACATTCGGTTCAAAACTATATAATGGGGCCATTTATATTGCCATTTGCATTGTGGTCTTTAATTCGTGCGGCACTTTGGACAAAGATTGTAAATAAAAATCCAAAAGCGGACTATTATGCTGACTATTGGTTAGAACGGCACGCAAACAGGATGGGCTTTAAAGTGGCTTTAGGTAAAGTTCTATAAAGGAGGAAAATAGAATGAGAGTAATTACTGATTATGCTTTACAGCACGGGCCGTATGCCGATCACATAGGAGAATGTGTGGTAGAATTGGCTGACGGGGAAACAATTGAGGATGTTATAGAAAAGTATACAAAGCCTAAAAGAGAATGGTGGGAACGGCAATATTCTGATCCTAAAGAAATAGGTTATTATAAGGGAAAAATGTGGGACACAAAAAGACAAGGTTATTATGATATGGAATTTACTGGTAGATTGGTAAAAATGACAGTAATGCAAGCGTATTTGGATTAGGGAGGAAACAAGGTGAATATATACATTTTTGACCTCGAAGTTTACAAATACGACTGGACTTTCGTCGCAAAACGATTTAGAAAAGATGAAAAAATTTATATTCACAACGACGCCGCCAAACTTAAAGAATTTTTAGCACAAGATCCAGTATTGGCTGGTTTCAATAGTAAATGGTATGACGGTTATATTATTAAACTAATTAATGCAGGGTATGACAATCCTACAATCAAGTCTGTTTCAGATTGGATCATCGAAAATAGTCGTAAAAAGAATGCGCCGCCTATATGGGATCACCCACTTATTAAAAGAGCACCATATCTAAATTTTAAAACCTTTGATATTAAAGATGATATGCAAATTGGGATGAGTTTGAAGTCTGTCGCTGCACACTTAGGATTAAGTATTGTGGAGAGTGATATTCCATTTGACATAAATAGACCACTAACAGAAGCAGAACTAAATAGTAATTATAAGTATAACCTTAACGACGTTTTAGTAACCGAAAAAATTATTGAACTTAGAGCCAATTATCTTAACACTAAACTGGAATTAGGTAGACGTATAGGCTTAGAGGATGATAAAGCACTAAGGCACACTAACGCTGGGATGGTTGCAGCATTCTTAGGGGCTAAAAAACAATATTATACTGACGATAGAGATCTCTATATTCCAGATACAATAGACTGGAACTATATTCCCCAAGAGGTAGAACTCTTCTTTAGAAAAACCAAAGACAAGTCAATAACCGATAAAGAACTTTGGAAAACATCATACACTCATACAATTAGAGGAATGAAAACAAAATACGCTTGGGGTGGCGTTCACGGCGCGCTTAAAAATTATTTTGCTAAATCCGATAGTGAATATGTGATCTTAAACTTCGACGTGGCCTCATTATATCCATCCTTAATGATTGAGTATGACTTACTAAGTCGCAGTGTTCAAGACAAGCAGGCATTCAAAAAAATTAAAGATGAGCGTATTGAGTTTAAGAGATTAGGGTTAAAGAAAAAGGATTTAGGTAACAAATTAGTATTAAACATCACATTCGGTGCGTCAGGCTTGGAAAGTAATCCTTTGTATGACTTGAGATCTAATAGGTCAGTTTGTGTATCGGGACAGTTACTTATGACAGATTTGATCTATCATTATGACAGAGAATTAGCAACAGTTGAGTTTATTAACTTTAACACAGACGGCATTATGCTTAAAGTCCACAAATCAGAAGTAAATAAAGTTTACAAAATCAACGAAGAATGGCAAAAGAGAACAAGACTTGTATTAGAGGAAACCAAAATTAAAACCATCGCTCAAAAAGACGTAAACAATTATGTAATGATTGAGGAAAATGGAAAGATTAAAGAGGTAGGTTCTTACTTTAAGGCTGGTGAAAACTTAAAAGGGTCTTGGAGTATTAACAATACATTCAATATCGTTAAAAAGGGTTTAACTGAGTATTTATTAAACGGTATAGACCCAAGTGTAACAGTCAATGCCTCAAATAATGTATTTGATTTCCAAATAATAGCCAAGGCTGGTGCTAATTATAATGAAGTTAAACATATAGTGGGAGATAAAGCCACTAATGTTCAAAAAGTGAATAGGGTTTATGCTTCTAAAGATAAAACGCTAGGAACACTTAAAAAACTTCACATAGATAAAGATAATGATGGTGACAAAATTGCCTCACTTCCAGATCACTGTATTATAGACAATGAAAATACTATCACTATTGACAAAATTGATAAAGAATGGTATATTGATTTAGTAAGAAAACGTATTGAACAGTTTTATGGTAAAAAAAGAGGTAGAAAATGATAATTTTAATTGACTTAAAGGCCAAATGGTGTTATAATAGAATAGTCATAAAACTAAAATAAAAAGGAGAAGCAAAAATGGCAGAAAAAGACAATGTAGAACAAAAGGTAATGGCGCCAGCGCCACGCAAGGGAATTCTTGCTAAAATTGAACATTTAGCAGAGTTGTTAAGAGCGAAAGACTGGAAAAAAGAGGGCGTTAACGCTCACCAAAAGTATAAATACATTAAAGAGAGTATGTATAAAGTATATCACGGTGAAGCAGTAGCCAAAGCGGGTTTGATTTTCAAATTTCAAATCATCGAAAGGGATTTTCAAATGAATATCTCAGACAAAATGCACCTAACCTCAATTAAAGTCTTAATGAGTTATATTGATCCTGAAACTGGAGAACGTGAGGAGTATCTTTCATATGGCGACGGTATGGATAGTGGCGACAAAGGACTTTATAAAGCAGAAACAGGGGCCTATAAATACCACGTAGCAAATAACTTCCACGTCTCAGAGGACAATGACCCTGAGGGCGATGACACAGAGACTGGTAAAGGTAAAAAAGGCACAAGTAAGTTTCCAGCAAACGGTGGTTTCCAATCACCAGAAGCAAGCGCGGCGGCTAAAGAAAAAGTTTTAGGTGGAGATCTTGCTAGTGAAGCAGATGTTAAAAAGTTAGAAAAACTTTTAGTAGATTATGCTAAAACTCAACCAGACAAGGCGGCAGCATTCCGCGCGTCAAATCCAGATTTAACTCAAATTAAAGCCGTTCAAATGAAAGCAATTTTACCTAGCATAAGCAGAGCAATCGGTAAATAATAATGGCAAAACCCATAATTAAGTGGTCTGAGACTGCAATTAAAAATGAAAAGGTAGGGCGCACCAAGAAAATAACTGGGACGCGCTTTGCCGCTATCCTAGGTAAAAATAGATGGTCTACCCCATTCGAAGTCTGGGCAGAAATCACTGGAACATTTGCTAAGCCATTTGTTCAAACAATTTACACTGAGGCTGGTAAGTTTATTGAGCCCAAGCAAATTGAGTGGTATAAGGTAAATACTTTTGCAAATGTTTTAACACCAGAACAGAGATATGGCTTTGATCCATTCAAAAAAACATATGGGGACTTCTTTAGAGGTTTAAAGAAAAATCAGTTATCTGCAGGAAACTTTGACGATCCTAAACATCCTGTATTGGGTGGAATGTGGGACGCATTAGAATTAGACAATGATGGGAATATCATAGGTGTAATTGAATGTAAATCCACAAAACGTGCTCAGGATTGGACTGAGGAGGAAGCACCAGAGTATTACGAATATCAAGCCGCGTTATATGCCTATTTACTAGGTATTGACAAAGTCACAATGATTGTAACGTTCTTGGATGAAGAAGATTATCACGGTGCGGACGGAAACACCACGGGTGAGGAATTGTTTGCAGCCTTAGATAAAATGAAAAAGACGGTCAAAGTAGATAATTCAAACACACAACAATTTTCATTTAAAATCTCTGAGCGATACCCTCAATTTGAAGCAGCAATAAATTATGCTTTAGAATGGCACGAAAAGTATGTTAAAACAGGACAATCGCCAAACTTTGATTTAAGCACTAAAGACAAAGAAATAGTTAGAGCACTTTCAACAGAAAAAGTTGACGATCCAGAGTTAGATATTAGTAAACTTGCCAATCAGGCTGATGGATTGTTAACCACAATTGCCACTTTAAAAGAATTAAATGGTATCACAGAATTAGAAAAGCAATACAACGAACTTAAAGATAAGATCAAAACAGAAGCAATGAAGTTTATAGGTGACGATCAGTCATTTGTCGAACTTGTATCGAGCAAAAACATTTATACCATTGCAAAGCAGACAAAAACAACAATAGACGCCGACAAATTAAAGGCAGATGGTCTGTATGATTTATATTTAAAGCAAAGCGAAAGTATTGTATTAAGAGTTAAAGAAAATAAATAATAAAAAGGAGAAAAGAAATGGCATTATTTGTAGCAAAAGGTGAAAGCGGGTTTCAAAGACTTCCTAAAGGGAAGCAAATCTTATTAGTTAAGGGTGTGGAATTTGATCCAGACTTCTTTACAGACACTATGGCAGAAGTAGTAGTGGTTTTAGCCACTCAATCTGGTATAACACACAAGGAAACGTTTAACGTGGCTTCTGAGGGAGGGTCTAAGGCATTTACATTTATGATTAAGACAATCCACAATCGTTTTGATATTAAAGAGGGCGAAAGTTTAGATGAATTAGTAGAAACTGCTGCTGGAAATTATATTGAAACAACAGTTGAATGGGTCGACGCTAAAGATAGAGCGGGAAATCCAATTAAAACTAGGAGTGGAGAACAAGTGATTAACGTTCGCCTTAATGAAAAGAAGCATAGCACTGGGTGGGGAGTTGCGGCAGACGAAACTGCTGACGATATAGAACCAAGCGACGAAGTAGAAGTCAGTGGCGAAACAGAAGATTTCCAGTTTTAATGAATTAGAAAAAGATCTCTCAAAACAAGTCAGAAATTGGCTCAAAGAGAACAAAATCTATACTTTAGATTTAGAAAAGACAGGGGCGTGGTCGGGTAAAGGTAAGCCCGACCTAGTCATCTGCTTCGATGGGTGTTTCGTGGCTTTTGAGTTGAAAGTTGGCAATAACCAAATGCAGCCAGATCAAAGAATTCATAGAAAACGTATTTTAGCAAGTGGCGGAAAGCATTATACACCGCGCACATTTAAAGAATTTTTAGAAATTATGGAGGAATTAAATGGCAAAAAGTGAAAGTGCAGTTTTCAAACTGCCAGATAGTGGAGATAGACGTTTCTTTAAAACGGGTTCCAAAAGAGATTTAGCAGAGGGCAAAGGTAGATTAGATCTTATGCCTAATAGTATAGTGGCAGAATTATACTTATATTTGCTTGCGGTGACAGACAATGGTGACCCAATGCAACTTATGGCAGAAAACAAGAATGTAATGTTGTCGGACGTTTATAGTAGCATAGACGCATATATTTATGGTGGGGACACAGGAATGATCCTTGACGCCATTATTAAATTTGCAGTCTATAGATATAATAGTTTAGAAACAGCACTTTTAGAAGTCGCGCGCCATTTTGAGGCGGGGGCTAAAAAGTATGACGACAGAAATTGGGAAAAAGGTCAGCCACTCCACGTTTTTGTGGACAGTGGATTAAGACACTTGGTTAAATGGACAAGAGGAGATCAAGATGAGCCTCACGATAGTGCATTTTTGTGGAATATGATGTGCCTATTGTGGACGCACGACCGCTATCCTGAACTTAGAGATCTACCTTTCAATCCTGATTATAAATTAGGAAAGAGAGAATAAAAGAGATGAGACAAGAAGTAGACAAAATTTATCAAGAGGCGCGCCGAAATTACAAAAAATTAGAAGTGGAGATGAGAAATCTCAACGCTACTTATTGGCTCACACTGAAATGGCTTTTAGAAGTCACTCTAGGCGCGCCAGACTTTAATTTTAGAGTTATCTTTGATCCAGTTATGGCTGCTAAAATTGATAAGAGATTTTATGCAGAAGTAACATACAGAATAACCGAAAATGATTATCTAATTAAGATTTTTAATAACAACGAAATAGCCTTTTATCCCGACGCCGATATAGTTTTAGCCAAAAAAATAACTGCTGCTTTTAATAAGTGGTGTGAATTGATATATGAGAGAGTATTCAAAGGCGCAAAAATATAAACACTTCATCGGGGGTTATTTACTTAATCCAGATGGAGAAGTATTTTCAACAAAATCGGGAATGAAAATTAAACAGTATCCAAATAATGCAGGGTATATGCGCTTTCAAGTCTATATTCAAGGTAAAAAGAAATGGTATTTCACACACATTACGGTAGTCAACTTATTTGGAGATCGTAAAGGGCAAAGAATGTTGCCAGATAAAACACTAAGTGAGATGGGCTGGAGCATAGACCACATAGATGGTAACAAATTAAATAACAGTCGTAAAAATTTACAAATTGTAACGCACAAAGAAAATATTAATAGATATTATCAGAGAAAAAGAGGAAGCAAGTATGCACGAAAGTAGAGGCTTCAAAATAAAGGAGATTTGAGAATGGGTTTAGAATTAAAGTTTTTAAGAATAAGTCCTAATACAAAAAGACCCATCGACAAATTTGATGAGGCGCATAATTATTCCGATATTAAAACTCATTCTGATATAGGTTTAATTGTCCCAGATGGTTATGTAGTAATAGATGTAGACGATGGGGAACAGGCTAATGTCTTATTTAGAATTATTAAAGATTTAGGCATTAGATCAAAGGTAATGCAAACCACAAGAGGAATGCACTTCTGGTTTCAAACACCTAAAGTTATAACAAACAGTATTAAAATACTAACGCCAATTGGTATTACAGTAGATGTTAAATGTGGTGGAAAGAAATCTTATGTAAAGATTAAATCCGCAGGAAAAGTCAGAGAATGGCTAATGCAGAACGACGAGTTAGATGTCTTACCGAGATGGTTAACACCTAATTCAAAATCAGTAGATTTCTGGAGTTTAGGCGAGGGATCAAGAAATGATACATTCTTTAGATATATCGTAACACTACAATCAATGGCATTTTCGAAAGATGAAATTAAGCAGATATTAAAAGTGATTAACGATTACATAATGAAAGATCCTCTCACTGAGGATGAATTAGAAGTCATTGTTAGAGACGAAGCATTTGAAACAAAAGTCAAGAGCACCCAAGAGGCAGGTTATCTAACCGATGGAAAATTTGCTCACAACGTTTTTGGTGATTTATTAAATCAGAAGTTAACGCCTATCACTGTAGATGGCACAATGTATATTTATAATAGGGGTTTTTATGAAGTAGCAGATCGTGAAGCCGAAAGAGCAATGGTTGAATTAATGCCAACCATAAGACGAGTGCAGAGAACAGAAGTTTTGGAATATATGAAACTTGTTACAATGAAGCACCGAGACGAAATTCAGCAAAATCCATATATTATAAATCTTACAAACACTCGTTTAAATATTAAGACTGATGAAGAATTACCATTTTCACCTATGTCTTATGATTTCAATAAATTACCGCTAGTCTATGACAAAGAGGCTTATGATGAAACAATGGACAAAACACTTGATAAGATATTTTCTGGAGACAAAGAAGTCAGATTACTCTTTGAGGAATTTATAGGTTATCTATTGTTAGGTAATAACAAATTTGGTAAAATGATTTTACTTTTAGGTGAGGGATCAAATGGTAAATCAACCATCTTAGAGGTTTTAAAATCCTTTGTAGGCAATGGAAATTACAGCACACTGGCTTTAGAACAAGTGGGTGAAAAGTTTGCCACTGCTGAACTTGAAAACAAAATTTTAAACGTGGGCGACGATATTGACGCGGGCACAATAAAAATGACTGGTGATCTTAAAAAAGTTGTAACAGGCGAGGAGATCCAAGTTGAACGCAAAAATGAACACCCATTTAAACTTAGAAACAAAGCCAAATTAATGTTTAGTGCAAATAGACTTCCCTACATTATGGATAAGTCATTCGGTATGGAAAGACGCTTACTAATAATCCCTATGAATGCTAGATTTACAGCAGACGATCCAGATTATGACCCATTTGTTGAGGACAAATTAAAAGAGCCGCGCGCCCTATCCTATTTACTTAATTTGGGACTTAAAGCCATCAAAGGTGTATTTGCTAGAAACGCATTTACAATACCTAATGTGGTTAGTAGAGAACTTTACAAATATAAAATCAATAGGTCATATACATTAACGTGGCTTAAAGACAAACGCATTACTTTGGATTATATTTTGAGTAAATCTATTGTCAATTTACATAATGAAATGGGTGGTTATTTAAATCAAATAGGGGTTAAGTTTGACAAGCACCCTAGTCTCAAAACATTTGAAAGTGAAATTGTCAGAGAGTTTAAATTGGAAGTAGATAGTCATAATAAAGACAGTATAGATTATATATTTAAAAGAAGTGCAGCAACACCTGCTGTTGAAATAATGGTAGAAGATAAGGAGAATTAAAATGAAAGCAGATACATTTATTATAATTAGTGAAAAGAGCCTTAGAAAATTTATTAAATCGACCGCCGAATTAGACCTGTTGGAAGAACACGGTGTAGATAATTGGCAAGGCTATGGCGAGAACTTTGATGAATTGGATGAGAGACAACAAGCATATTTAGACGGTTTTGGCTTAAAAGTTAAAGATTAATGCACGTTTCAGCAAATCAGGTTATGACCAGTAAAGGCTACTAAATCTCGATTGCTTAAAATGCACATATAATTGATGTTTATGGTAAAAAGGGATTGACAATACACTAAAACTGTGTTATAATAGTTATATCCCTGTGGAAATGAGTTACACATTTTAAAGCGCTAGCACACGTTAAACAGAAGCGCGCCAAATGCGAATGTAGTTTAATTAAAACGGCTTACTCCAGTAAGTAGATGGTAGATAATAACTGCCCATTCGCTCCAATAATGTTACTTTAAGGCGTATGAAAATACGTCTTTTTTATGCCGAAAAAAACCCCTCTTGGGACACTTCTGTGAGAGGTGCAGAGGGTTTAATACTATTTACTATTTACTTTCTTTGTTAAGGCTATAATGGCCTCTAAAATTTCTTCTACAATCTCTTTTGAGATCGGTAACTTATAGTAGTCAATATAATCCATTACTGTATCGACGACAAATTTTTTCTTTTCGGCGCCAGTAGCATTCTCAAATTGCTCTGCAACCTTTATATAATGTTCAATCTGTCCTTTTACTTCATTATAAGCCTTTAAATACTTTTTGCCTTTTTCAGACTTTGTGGCCCATATAGCCAAGATTATGCCTATAATAGTAAGTATTCCTGTTAAAATTTCCCAAATCATTCTTGATCCTCCTTAGACGTTTCGTCTTTTTCCTTTTTATTTAAAATCTCTAAAGCGTCTTTAACTACTTTAGGGACGGGTATACCCATAAAGCCCATATTTTCGACAATACTTAATCCCTCCATAGTGGCATATGCTATTATGACACCGTCTTTAATGAAGTGGACACCCATAATAATGTCTAATTGATGAGCCACTACTACAATAAATAGGATTATAATTTTCTTGGTAATTCCTTTAATACCCTGTGAGGATGAGGCGCGCCCATTTTCCGTTTTTTTCGATTTGTGAAAAATCAAAGCATTTGTAAATCCTAGTATAACGTCTATAACCATCATAATACATAGAGCCACTAAAGCCTCTGTAAATCCTCCAAATAGATATGAAAGCATACTTCCTAGCACCCCTATAAATGTCATTATTTCTACTCGTAAATATTTCATAACTATTCTCCTTAATTTAAACCCCATACACTTACATTATAAGTCGTATCACAATTTATTCTAACCAGCGCGGCAGATATACTTGCTACTGTTGCATATGTTAGTGTCGAACCATTAAATTGTTGAAGTCTAATTCCGCCTTTATTAATAACTGGCACATTTTCTCCCTCTACCACTGCATACCAATATTCTCCAGTAATAACTTTTTTTGCACGAGCAAGATCTCCCACGCCCTGATTACCAGCAGGATAGTTTGCGTCTAAGTAGGCTTTAAAGTTATCAAATGTAGTAAATGTATCTACTATGTCTATATCATAGTATGGCGATGTTTCAAGGTTAACCCAAACATTTCTCATATATGAGTTGTTAATATAGAAGAACGCAGATGGAGTAGCCATAACGCTATCACCATAAAATGTTCCATTGTATGAACTATTTGATTTTTTAACCTCAAACAATAATAATTTATAAATGTTTAATTGGTCGACATTAATTGAGGCATTATTAGTATACATCCCAATAAATGTGGGGATATTTAATTTATCCCCAAGTAGCGTCATAATATTGCCCGTTAAACCATCTAATCTGTTTAACTCTGCTACTGTAATATCGGAAGCAATAATCTTACCATTTCCGTCAGAAATAAGTGCTCTATTTTGTGTCAAGTTTGTGGTTAAAATATTTGAGATTGCACCAATCAATTGAGAACTCGTAAGTTTTGTGTCGGCGTAATTCTTAACCGCTAAAGCAGACGGAATTTGATTATTTGTAGGTGAAGCACCTATTGATGTGACTTTGTCAGAAGCCTTTAATTGCGCGTCGTTTGTAACATTACCTAACAGCACTTGCGCCTTAGTGACGCTGTGTGGATTTGAGGTGCTTGCTGCGTGAGCCGTTGCTGCATTTAGCGCGGCTACTAAACCTGTAATATTGGCTTGTGGAATACCGCTAGGCACTCTACCGACGGGTAAAGTTCCCGTAGTTATATTACTGGCATTTGTTGCGTCAGTATTAGGAACATTGCCTAACCCCACTTGTGCCTTTGTAACTCCGTGTGGATTTGAGGTATTGTTTAAGTGATTTTGAACTTCCTCTAAGAAGTCCTCATATCTTTGTAGTAAGTCTTTGTCAACAGGTGTCCCAGCACTTGTAATGCTATCAGGAGAGGGCACGATTTCCACGCGCCCATCACCTAGTGTCGTCATAGTATATCTTTGACCGCCTACTACTACACGATCATTGATTATTTGTTTGATAAATGCCATTTTAGGTTTTCCTCCCCTGAGTTAAATTCTTTAGTGTGCTTGATGTAAGTCTTATCTGTTAAATCTCCACCATAGTTGCTTAATATTACACCTTTAATTTTGCCTTTATAAGCCCCATTGTAGTTGATTTCTAATTCGTCAATTCTCATAAATTCTGATTGTTCTAAGTTTAAAACTTTAAACGGAAACGATACTGCGTCTAGGGTATTAAACAGTGGATCAATTCTTAAATCAAATTCTACTTGGCGACTATTTGAAATCTCGCTCCAAATTTTTGTAAGCGCGCGGCTCGCTTTAAGTTTTGTGTCAATCATAGGATTTTCATAAGTCATACTTGTTCCGCTTGACCCCACGTCTTGTAGAATATTTATTGTTGTCCTTGCCATTTGATGTCGGAATAGGACTAATTCTCCTGATCCTGAACCGCCTACGACGATCTTATAGGATCTAAACCACGTATTGTCTTGTGACGCCACTGCTAGCGACCCTGAGACTTCCACACGTCCACCACTATAAGGTAAATCGTGGTTAATTTCGATTACTTCGCCCGCCGTGACTTGAATTCTTGCCAATTCTAATTCATTTGGGTCACTTGCATAAGTGCTAATTGGCACAATAATTTTTTTAACTGGCGCGGC
>ENA-UOOM01002994-UOOM01002994.1-fermentation-metagenome-genome-assembly--contig:-NODE-2994-length-12974-cov-20.055500_pt1 | contig 12974 bp, 10 predicted proteins | sample MGYA00245781_ERZ724031 | MGnify/ENA primary metagenome ERZ724031 (study PRJEB28704, sample SAMN03018317) | fermentation metagenome | biome: anthropogenic terrestrial biome; feature: soil... | reverse complement strand
TATATATCAACATATTATAGACGAGTGCTGAAAATTAACGCAACGCTACTATTTAGGGATGGTAAATATGTTTTATGGTGCATTGCCTATTTTATTTGAGTTTGCGAAGGAGTTAAGAAATAATCAAACTGAAGCGGAACTGTTTTTGTGGAACTTTCTTCGCGGAAATAGGATATTAAACGTTAGATTTAAACGGCAGCATCCTATCTTTTATTTTGTTGCAGATTTCTATTGTCTTACTGCCAAATTAATTATTGAAGTTGATGGTGGTTATCATAAATTACCTGAACAATTTGAATATGACAAAAATAGAGATATAGAATTAGAACAATTCGGTTTAAAAGTATTACGATTTACCAATAAGCGTGTATTTTATGATACTGAAAAGGTCATTCGAGAAATAACTGAAGAGAGCAAGAACTGATTAAAGGTTCGGCAAAAATTAAAAAATGCAAAATAGAACAACAAATACAAATAATTCGCTTAGCATTAAGTCCCCTTTAGGGGATTTAGGGGTTGATATCATTACCGCTATTTCAACTCCACCCGGAATGGGTGCGATAGCCGTTATTCGCTTATCGGGCGAGGGATGTATTGCTGTAGTTGACCGACTATTTGTCTCTCCATCCGGTAAAAAGCTTGTGAAAGCAAAGGCGAATACAGCTCTTTTTGGACAAGTCGTTTTTAACAACGAAGTTGTAGATGAGGTACTTGTGACAGTTTTTCGCGCTCCTCACTCGTTTACGGGTGAAGAGAGTGTGGAGATTTCGTGTCATGGTTCGGTTTATATCCAGCAAAAAATTGTTGAAGCGTTGATTGTACAGGGGATTCGATTAGCAAAAGCCGGAGAGTTTACGCGCCGTGCGTTTAAGAACGGTAAATTCGATTTGAGCCAGGCAGAAGCGGTAGCCGATCTAATTGCATCTTCATCGCAGGCTTCGCATCGGGTGGCGATGAACCAAATGCGTGGTGGTTTTGCCGATAAATTGACGGACTTGCGCGATAAATTGCTGCAATTTGTGTCGTTGATTGAACTGGAACTCGACTTTTCGGAAGAAGATGTTGAATTTGCTAACCGTCAAAAGCTTTACGAACTGACAGAAGAAATTGAACGAGAAATAGATAAGCTGGCAAACTCGTTCCAGTTGGGTAACGCTATTAAAAACGGTATTCCCGTAGCGATTATTGGGGAAACCAATGCCGGGAAATCCACATTGTTAAACTTACTGTTGAATGAAGAAAAAGCCATTGTTTCCGACATTCACGGCACCACGCGCGATGTGATAGAAGATATTGTAAATATCGGTGGAGTTACGTTCCGATTTATCGATACCGCAGGTATTCGTAGCACTACAGATACCATTGAGTCGCTTGGTATTGAGCGTACGTTTCAGAAAATTGAACAGGCAAGTATCGTGTTATGGATGATAGATCTGACTACTCCTGCGGAGAAAATAGAATCGTTAGCACAGTCCATTGTGCCCAAACTAAATGAAAAACAGGTAGTATTGCTTTTCAATAAATCCGATTTGATTTCTAATGCTGAACTCACTGAAAAACAAAATATCTTACCCAATCTTGAAGCGGAACGCTTATTTATTTCGGCTAAAAAACAACAGAATACCGATGTTTTAGTACAACTACTGTTGAAAGCTGCACATATTCCACAAATAGGGGAGAACGATGTAATTGTTACCAATCTGCGTCATTATGAGGCATTGACAAAAGCGCTTGCTGCTATTCGTCGGGTGAAAGAAGGACTGGAAATTGGCATTACCAGTGATTTTATATCGCAAGACATCCGCGAGTGTATGTTCTATTTGGGAGAAATTACTGGTCAAATATCTACTGATGAAGTCTTAGGGAATATCTTTTCCCGCTTTTGTATCGGAAAGTAACCACACAAAACAATAAAATAATAAACAAATAACAAACCTAATTAAAGCTCTGTAATAGAGCTTTTTTATTGTTTTTGTAGCGAGTTTATTTTGTAATGTTATACGTTTATTAGGTACAAGTTTGTACCTTCTTTGTATCTTTTTTAAATAAAGTATCTTTTTTTATCTATATTTGTACCTCATTAGTTTACATAGTTTACAAAATGGAACACTTTAATACACTTTGGAACACTTTTAAGGGGGTGAAATAACCAAAAATTTGAACATGAGTAGCAATATACAAGTGCAGCGAATTTGTCAACATTGTGGAACGGAATTTACAGCCCGGACCACAACAACTGCATATTGTTCACACCGGTGCAATAGTGCAGCCTATAAACAAAAAATAAGATCCGTAAAGGTGCAAAAATCAAATGCCGAAACAAGACAAATAAAAACAAAGCCTATCGAAGTGCTGAAAGCCAAAGAATTTTTGACCGTCACAGAAGTTTCAAAGTTAATAGGCTGCTCACGTCAAAACATCTATAAACTCATTAATACCGGAAAGCTGAAAGCCACGAATATATTGATAAAGAAAACTATTATAAGGCGCTACGACCTTGATTTGATCTTTACCGAAGTACCTGAAGTTGCAACAATTCCCGAACAACAAAAACGGGATTTGTACGAATGGAAACTTGCAGGATCTTTTGATATTACCGAAAGCTACACCCTTTCTGAAGTACAGGATAAATACGGTATTTCAGAGAAATCTTTATACGAAATTATTAAACGAAACAACATACCCAAAATAAAAAAAGGTTGGTATGCCTATGTTCCAAAAAATATAATTGACAATCTATTTGCTCAAAAAAAAGATTTGTTTAGTGAATAACTTTAGTATCTTTAATAACTTAATTCAAAGGCAATGGCAACAAGAGTAACATTGAGGCAAAAGAAAATAAGCAAGGGACGCCAAACTCTTTATTTGGATTTTTACCCGGCAATTACACATCCTAAAACAGGCAAACCCACACGAAGGGAATTTTTGGGACTATATATCTTTGATGAAGTTGTTATTGACAAAAACGGGAAAGAGAGAAAAGTAAAATTAACCCCTATTGATAAACAACACAATACCGATACCTTAAAAATAGCTGAAAGCATAAGACAAAAAAAAGCTAATGTTTTAAACAAGCCCGAGGTATACAGTGAATTTGAAAAAGAACAACTAAGGTTAAAGGAACTTGGTGAGCAGTGCTTTATAAAGTATTTCAGGATGTTATCCAATAAACGCAAAGAAAATAATCACGACAATTGGACTTCGGCACTAAGCTACCTTGAAACATTTACCAATGGAAAATTGAAATTTGCCGACTTAAACGAAAAATTTATAGAGGACTTCAAAGAATACCTGCTGACGACCAAGAGTAAGAAGAGTGACAAATCAACCCTTTCCCAAAATTCCGCCGTTTCATACTTCAATAAGGTAAAGGCGGCATTAAGACAAGCCTACAAAGATGGGATACTTCAAACAGACCTTAACGCCAAGATACAGCCCATTAAGGCAGCCGAAACAAGACGGGAGCACTTAACCATTGAGGAACTGAATAGACTCGTAAGAACGCCGTGCAAAAATGATTTGCTGAAACGTGCAGCCCTGTTTTCAGCCCTTACCGGTTTAAGGTTTTCAGATATTCAAAAAATGGTTTGGGGCGAAATTGAATACATTGAGGGTCACGGGTATTTCCTGAACTTCAGCCAAAAGAAAACCCAAGGCGTTGAAGTGTTGCCTATTTCAGAACAGGCGTATTCTATATTAGGTGAACCCAAAGAGTCAAAAGTTAAAGTTTTTGATGGCTTAAAATATTCAGCTTACAACAATAAACAACTGTTCCAATGGATTGGAGCTGCTGGGATAACAAAAGATATCACCTTCCATTGTTTCCGGCACACGTACGCTACCTTGCAGCTGTTTTTTGGTACGGAATTTTGGTTTTACACTCGATCGGATTGGTGCAATCTGTATTTTCGATACCGTTGCCGTTGTAGTATTTCAATGCTGTAGGCATGAGTTGCAGCAAACGTGAAATTCGACTATCATCAGACGGGTGAGTGCTCATAAACTCGGGTGGGGCTTGACCTTGTGATTGTTGGGCCATTCTCTGCCAGAAAGGTATTGCAGTTCTGGGATCATAACCCGCAAGCGCCATGAAAATCAATCCTAACTCATCGCTTTCCAGTTCCTGACGGCGGGCATAGGGCAATAAAATACCGAATTGCGAGCCTAAACCAAATACGGTACCGGCAATTTGCTGCACAGCTTCTGATGATCCGCCCAATAGTCCGCCGGCTATTGCTCCGCCGTACTGTAATGCAATTTGTTGGCTGATGCGCTCGTTAGCATGTTTGGCTACTGCGTGTGCAATTTCGTGTCCTACAACTACAGCCAATCCTCCTTCGTCCTGAGCCACCGGTAACAAACCACTAAAAACTGCCACTTTTCCTCCGGGCATAGCAAAAGCATTGACATTCTTATCTTTAACAAGGTTAAACTCCCAATCGTATTTTCCCAACTCCGATTCATATCCGTTGCTTTTTAAAAAAGTCTCAACGGCAGTTGCCATTCGTCTTCCTACCCGTTTTACCGTTTCCGCGTCACGCGTTCCGTTTTCGATCGGAGCCTGACGTATAAATTCCTGATACTGTTGTGAACTCAGTGCAAGCACTTCCTGATCCGATACAAGTTGCAGTTGTCTTCTGCCCGTTAAAGGAACAGTTCCACATGCCTGTATCAACAACGCCATTAAAATCACGGTAAGTGAAAAATGGGCTGTTTTCCATTTTCGATTCTTAATTTCTTCCATAATCGTTATGCGTTTTTGATTTAACCTAAAATATTTGATAACCCCATTCGTTTTTTCTTCAGGATAAGCTATTCTGTTTCAGAAAAAGAACGATTTATATATTAAACGATTTCTTTAACAATTATGTTTTTAGAAATTAGTGTTTTTTATCTGAGTATACTTTTGAAATAAAAAACCACCTGATTTTGCAGGTGGTTGTAAAAAGTTTGCGGAAAACTATAATTAAGCCTTCGCCAGCTTCATAACCCTGTCAACAGCATCTTCAATCTGAGCAATGGATTCCATCCCAAGCGTCATGCAATGAATATTGGCATCGGTAAGTGCATATTTGAGAGATTGCTCGCGTTCGGTATCACTCACGTTTTTCCCTTCACCGAAAATCTTCATCCCTATCAGGCCTTTTCCGTTTGCTTTAGCTCTTTTCAGCAGGTCACTCACGGCATCGGGTGTTCCATCCATGTTGCTCTGAAAAGGATTAATACGTGCCAAAATCACATCTACCCACGGACTGTCAACTGCTTCGGCCATGGCATCCCAATTGTGGCACGATACGCCCACGGCTTTGATAAGTCCGTCTTGTTTTGCTCTCGACAATCCATCCATATAGTGGGTGCGGTTTTTATGCCATCCTCCGCTCATTAAGCAGTGCATCAGTACAATATCGATATAATCGGTGCCAATTTCCTGACGATAACGATCGATGGATTCGCGTACCGGAATATTCCTGTCCGATCCGTCTTCGTAAGTCCAGATTTTTGTAAGTAGCGTTATTTTTTCGCGTGGCATTTTTTTTATTGCTTCTCCCACATAGGGATGTGAACCGTAAGAATCGGCCATATCAAAAAAACGCACGCCTCTGTCATAAGCGTATTGGGCCATTTCTACAAATTTCTCCATACCCAGCCGGGTTTGATTTGATGCTTTTGATCCGCCTCTAGAGCCCGTTCCTAATGCAATCCGCGAAACCTTCAGTCCCGAATTTCCCAGTTTTACGCTGTCGACCATCGCCTCGCGAGGGGCAGCATTTAATTTTCCCAATCCTGAGCAGGCAGCGGTTACACCGACGATTCCCGTGAGTCCGGTGCGAATGAAATCACGACGAGATAAATCTTTCATATTTTCTTTTTTGTAGTAAAATGAAACGTTTTTGTTTTTCTTATATCCCAATTTTAAAATTGGTTTTCGATGAATTAGTTCGCCATAAATGACGCGAATACGGTCGTTTTAGGTTTTTAAAATGTACGACGTGTCAAAAATACACAATAAATTCATAAAAACAAGCAATTAGAATATTTTTTCTTTTTAATATTAAGTTTTTGATAATGTTTGATTAAGGTGACGAGTATTCTGAACCACAACTCATAACTGACAACAAATAAATCATTTCCATTCATTTGGGATAAACAAAAAAATATTTTTATCTTTGCAGAAATACTCCAGCATGAAAAAAGCAATCGGAATAGGTTTATTGTTGCTTGCCAATTTGGTTTTATTGGTTCATGCTGTTATTCCGCATCATCACCACAATCCATTATTCAATTCCTGTATTATTTCTTTTCATCAACACGATGCAGTACATCATTGTCAACATCTGCAAAGTAAAGCCACTACTTCCGAAAACGATGAAAATACTCACAGGAATTTGAGTCTGGAAGACTGCCTACTGGATAATGTTTATATACGGTTTGTAAATGATAATCATTCGATTCAGGGAAATGAATCGGACATCGACTTTCAACCTTTATTGTTGAGTTTATTGCCGGATAATCTCATTCTGATTGAAGCGACTTTCACACCCTTACCTTTCCGACAAAAGCCACATACAGAATCTTTATATACTTCTCACATTACTCAATCCAAAGGATTGAGGGCCCCTCCTTTTTGCTGATTTTTTCTTATTTGTTTTTGTAATCAATTGATTTGCAATATTTCTATTGTTAATTGATTATCAGTTATTTCACAATAAATTAAAATCAGCTATAATGAAAATAACTTATTTTATTTCTACGTTATTTATCGCCCTCAGTATCACATCTTGTAATAATCATGACGCTCATGACCACGATCTCGACCACGTGGACAACCTACAACTAACTGCTTACAGCGATGATTTTGAAGTTTATGCAGAAGCAACTCCTTTTGCCATGGGAAACGAAAGTGAAATTTTGGCTCATTTTACTCATTTGGGAAATTTTAAACCGTTGGAAACCGGAAGTGTTACGGCGAGTTTAATTACTGGTTCCGATAGAGTGGAGCAAACCCTCGATTCACCTACACGCCCCGGGATTTTTAAATTTTCACTAAAACCCGAAAAAGCCGGCGACGCAAAACTGGTGTTTCAAATAAAAACTCCCGATAAAACATCCCAGCTCACCATCGACGGTACCACCGTATTTGCCGACGAACACGATGCCATTCACGCCGCACAAGATGCGGTGATCACAAGCACCAACGCCGTATCCTTCACCAAGGAACAAAGCTGGAAAGTAGATTTCAGTACCGAAGAAGTCCGAAAAGAGCCCTTCGGGCAAATAATCCGCGCGGTAGGGCAAATTCAGCCTTCATTAGGCGATGAACGGATCATTACGGCCAGAACCGGAGGCACAGTGCTCTTCCCGGGAGATAATGTAGTGGAAGGAAGAGCTATAGGTGCCGGACAAACGTTGTTCACCATCGATGGCAGCGGTATGGCCGACAATAACCTGTCGGTGCGTTTTTCCGAAGCTCAGAATGAGTACAATCGTACCAAAGCGGAATACGACCGCAAAGCCGAACTGGCAAAAGACCGTATTGTTTCGCAAAGCGAATTATTGCGGGCAAAAACCGAATTGGACAATGCTCAGGCTAATTACAATAATTTAAGAAAGAATTTCTCGGCCGGAAAACAAGCTGTGAATTCGCCTATCAGCGGATTTATTACCGGCGTGATGGTTCGAAACGGCGAATACGCCGCTGCCGGGCAACCCGTATTAACGGTTTCGCAAAACAAAAATCTGTTTATAAAAGCTGAGTTGCGTCCAAGATATTTTGAACAATTAGCCAATATTTCTGATGTTACTTTCAGGTTGTTGCAAAACAAAACCGCATACACACTCGATGAACTGGGCGGGCGCATCGTTTCATTCGGAAAATCGGCCGATATCAACAATCCGCTTCTTCCCGTTGTGTTTCAGATAGACAACCGCGCTGGTTTTATTTCGGGAAGTTTTATCGAAATGTTCATTAAAACGCAGTCACAAACCGAAACACTAACCGTTTCCAACGAATCCATTGTGGAGGAAATGGGAAATTATTTCGTGTATGTTCAACTTACTCCCGAACTGTTCGAAAAACGTCCGGTAAAAAGAGGCGAGACCGACGGCATACGGACAGAAATTACGGAAGGTTTATCGCGAGGCGAGCGCGTTGTGGGAAAAGGGGCTATTTTGGTGAAATTGGCCCAATCGGCTGGAGCAATTGATCCGCATGCAGGACACGTACATTAAACAGATGGCAGACGTTAGATATCAGAAATCAGACAATAGAACTCGAACAGTCTGATAGCGAAGTGGTCTAATATCTTCAAACATTAACTTATGCTAAACAAAATAATAAAATATTCGCTCGAAAATAAGCTCTTTGTCTTATTGGGAGCGGTGTTGCTAATTGTGGGCGGAGTGCTCACATCGCAGCGAATGGATGTGGATGTGTTTCCCGATTTAACTGCTCCAACGGTTGCTGTAATGACTGATGCTCACGGCATGTCGGCTGAAGAAGTAGAGCGATTGGTAACTTTTCACATCGAAACATCGGTAAATGGTGCTACCAACGTGCGTCGCGTGCGTTCGGCATCGATGCAGGGATATTCTTTCGTGTGGGTTGAATTCGACTGGGGAGCCGATATTTTCAAAGCGCGTCAGATAGTGAGTGAAAAAATGGTTACGCTTGGCGAAGTGCTCTCTGAAGGCATTGTGCCCGTGCTGGCGCCGCAATCGAGTATCATGGGCGAAATTCTTTTCATCGGATTAAAATCCGACAGCACATCACAAATGGAGTTACGTACTCTCGCCGATTGGGTGGTTAAACCTGCTATTCTTGCCACGGGTGGTGTGTCGCAGGTAACAATTATCGGCGGCGATTACAAGCAATACCAAATTCTTGCGGATCCGCAAAAAATGGATTTTCTGGGGATCAGTATGAACGAACTGGCACAGGCCGGACGAACTTTTAGTGCGAATTCATCGGGTGGGGTAGTACGCGATTTCGGCAACGAATACATGATCCGGGGAATGGCTCGTTCCAACGATTTGGACGAATTAGGCGATACGCACATTAAAACCGTTAACAACCGGCCGGTGGTGGTATCCGACGTGGCGGATGTGGTTATCGGAAGTGCCGTAAAATACGGCGAGGCATCAGAAAATGTAGAGCCAGCAGTCATTATTGCTATTTCCAAACAACCCAATATCAATACGTTGCGCGTTACCGAAAACATAGAGAGAAACCTTGTCGAAATAGAAAAAACGCTACCTTCGGATGTGAAAATGAATACCAGGATTTTCCGTCAGGCCGATTTTATCGAATCGTCAGTCAGGAATGTGGGAAGTGCTATGTTGGAAGGTGCATTGTTTGTGGTTATTATCCTTTTCCTGTTTTTAGCGAGTTTTCGTACTACCATCATTTCAATCGTGGCTATTCCGCTTTCGTTGCTGGGTACGATTATCGTTTTGTATTTTTTGGGGATGAATATTAACACGATGACGCTTGGCGGAATGACCATTGCCATCGGTTCTCTGGTGGATGATGCTATTATCGATGTGGAGAATGTGTATAAACGCTTGAAGCAAAATCACAGAAAGTCAAAACCTGAACGCCGACCTGTATTCAATGTTGTTTTGGATGCTTCTGTCGAAATTCGTGCATCTATTCTGAATGCAACATTAATCATTATCGTGGCTTTTATTCCGTTGTTTTTTCTTACCGGAATGGAAGGCCGTATGCTGAAGCCGTTGGGCGTAGCCTTTATCGTGGCCTTGTTTATGTCGCTCATTGTGGCAATGACGGTGACGCCGCTGATGTGCAAACTGATGTTATCAGACGAAAATTACCTGAATAAAAATATTAAAGACAGTTGGCTCACGCGCAAACTTACAACGGGTTATAAACGATGGCTCGAATGGGTGCTTCGCAACAAGAAGAAAGTATTGTATCCTACTATTGGTGTGTTTATCCTGTCGGTCATATTGTTTTTCACATTGGGACGGAGTTTTCTGCCCGAATTTAACGAAGGGGCGTTAGTGATTACAGCGGTTACAAAACCCGGCGTTTCGCTGGAAGAAACCAACAGGTTGGGGAATCTGATGGAAACTGAATTGTTGAAAATTCCGGAAGTTACCAGCACGGCACGTCGCACCGGACGAGGTGAGTTGGACGAACATTCACAATCGACAAACGGATCCGAAATTGACGTTCAGTTTAAATTAAAGAAAAGGAATAACGAAGAATTTATGAAGGAAGTCCGCAGCGCGTTGGGCGGAGTCCCCGGAATGGCTGTTACCATTGGACAGCCGCTCGGGCATCGTATCGATCACATGCTGTCGGGAACACGTGCCAGCATTGCCATTAAACTTTTCGGTACTGATTTGAGCGATTTGTTTATGCTTGGTAATCAAATTCAGAATTCGATAAAGGATATTGATGGCCTGGTGGATGTATCGGTGGAACAACAGACCGAAACGCCGCAGCTTCAAATACGGGCAAATCGGGGGATGTTGTCGAAATACGGTGTGTCGGTCGAAGATTTTAACAAATTCATCGAATTGGCATTTGCCGGTGAAAAACTAGCTGATATTTACGAAGGACAACGAAGTTTCGATTTGGTTTTGCGGTTGAACAAGAATTACACCGAAAGTATCGATCAGGTTCGTTCGGCATTGATTGATGTAGGAAGCGGGCGCAAAGTTCCGTTGGAAGAGATTGCCGATGTAGTTTCGGTTGGCGGGCCAAGCAGTATTTCCCGTGAAAATGTGCAACGAAAGATAGTGGTTTCTGCTAATACATCGGGTCGCGATTTAAAGAGCGTGGTGGATGATATCCGCAGGAATATCGAGCAAAATATTACATTGCCGGAGGGATATCGGGTAGAATACGGAGGACAATTCGAAACGGCTGAAAATGCTGCCCGAATTCTGTTTATTACCTCCATTTTGGCTATTTGCGTTATTTTTCTGCTCCTTTACGGCGAATTTAAAGACTTGAAGCTCTCAGCCATTGTTTTGCTCAATCTTCCGTTGGCATTGATTGGCGGTGTGTTGGCCATATTCTTTACTTCAGGTGTGGTGAGTATTCCGTCTATTATTGGGTTTATCACGCTTTTCGGAATTGCCACACGAAACGGAATTCTGTTGATATCGCGTTATCAACACATGGCGCAAGATGGAGAACCATTGCACGAGAGGGTTTTACACGGTTCCATCGACAGGCTGAATCCAATTCTGATGACAGCGCTCACAGCCGCTTTAGCACTTATCCCGCTTGTGGTTCAGGGTGGAAAATCGGGAAACGAAATTCAAAGCCCAATGGCTGTGGTGGTGTTGGGTGGATTGCTCACATCCACGTTGCTGAATATTTTTATTGTTCCCATTGTTTATGAATTAATTGAGAAAAAGTCAGAAAAGAGAAAACAGGCTGATGTCTGAAATCTATTAAAAAATAACTCTTAAATGAAATTACTTATTTATATAATTACTTTAATTATCCCTTTTGCCGCAATTGCTCAAGACGGATATGAAACTGTTTTGCAACAAATTGAAGCTAATAATACTGCTTTGGCGGCATTGCGGGAGCAAATAGAATCGCAGAAAATTGGGAACCGAACCGGAATTTATCTTTCCAATCCCGAAGTGGAATTTAATTACCTTTGGGGAAATCCCAAAGTTATGGGCAAACGCACTGATTTTGCGGTTTCGCAATCTTTCGATTTTCCAACGGCTTACGGACATCGCAGGAATATCGCTGATTTGCAAAACGCAAATGCCGAAATCGTTTATAAATCAGAGAGGACGAATCTGTTGCTGCTGGCTAAACAAACCTGTATCGAGTTAGTGTATCACAATGCGCTGGTAAAAGAGTATTCTATACGGATCGATAATGCCCGACGAATGGCGGAAACGTACCAAATCAGGCTGGACAAAGGCGATGCGAACATTCTCGAATACAATAAAGCCAAGTTGAATTTGACTGCTATACAAACTGAATTGGCCAAAATTGAAGCGCAACGGGTAGCCTTGTTATCTGAGCTGAAAAGAATGAATGGCGGAAAAGAAATTGCACTTCTGCAAGACGAGTTTTCTCCACCAATGCTTCCTTCTAATTTCGATGAATGGTATTCAAATATGGAAACAAAGAATCCTGTTCTTCAGTATGTAAAAGGAGAAATTGAGATAGGCAAGGAAAGAGTAAAATTGAACAGAGCATTATCGTTACCTAAATTCTCCACCGGTTACATGAGTGAAAAAGTTGTTGGAGAACAGTTTCAGGGAGTTACACTGGGAGTTTCTATCCCGCTTTGGGAAAACAAGAATATGCAGCGATACGCTAAATCCCAGGTAAAAGCTTCTGAAATTGCATTGGAGGATACCAAAATTCAGTTCTACAATCGCCTGCAAAGCCTTTACCTGAAAGCATCGGTATTGCAGCAGAATGCGTTGAAGTTCCGTGAAACCATCACCTCAAACCGAAACGATGAATTATTGAAAAAAGCATTAGACAGCGGAGAAATTTCCTTACTCGATTATCTGCTGGAAATCGGATACTATTATGATGCCATGATACAAGTATTGGAAGCAGAACGCGATTACGAGCTTGCTTTGGCGGAATTATCGGCGGTAGAGTTATAGAAAAAGAATTTAACTCATATTACAATCACTAATTTGGACAAAAGTGAAATAACGCCTATTTTTGTCAACCTTATTGCGCGATTTTTGTTTCTATTGTATTGGTTTAATTATGAGAAAAGGGTTAGCTATATTTTTACTGAGTGTTATGGCGCTGGTTGCAATTCAACCGGTTCTTGCCATGCATTACTGTGGAGGTAAGTTGTACTCCTGGAATTTGTTTGTCAATAACGACGATTCATCCTGTTGCCAAACAACAGAAATTGAGGATTCTGATTGCTCGGCAGAGACTTCAGAAAAACATAATTATAATCTGAATAAATCACACGATAATTGTTGCGATTTCGAGACCATTC
>ENA-UOOM01002993-UOOM01002993.1-fermentation-metagenome-genome-assembly--contig:-NODE-2993-length-12976-cov-3.418466_pt1 | contig 12976 bp, 14 predicted proteins | sample MGYA00245781_ERZ724031 | MGnify/ENA primary metagenome ERZ724031 (study PRJEB28704, sample SAMN03018317) | fermentation metagenome | biome: anthropogenic terrestrial biome; feature: soil; material... | reverse complement strand
GCCATGATTTGACCAGCGCTCAAATCATGGCTGACGACATTCACCATTTGCAGACCGCTGCGCAAAAAAGCGAATCACTCCGCTGCATTCAGCGCGCAGGGATTGCATCAGTTTGGCGGTGCGAAGAACTTTACCGCATTTCCCGGGACAGCTATGCTTTCCGCAATGAGTCGCATTTTAATTTCCCTTAGTTCTTCATATTACGAAAAACCCCCGGCTTTGCCAGGGGCTTGGACGCGCTTTCGGCGAACTCAGTAGAACATAGGTTTGCGCAAACCCAGCAGCACTTCCTGCTGGATGGCGCGAATTTGTGGCACGCTTACCCATTTGCGCAGGAACTGCACCATGCCGCAATTCTCCTGGTTTGCGGCGAGCACTGGAGTGGTGGTGTCCCGATCCAGCCCCAAATGGGAAAGGCTGAACCCCTGCTGTCTGATTCGGTCATAGCGCAGCATGGACGGCCGAGCCACCAGCAAATCCACCTGGCCTTCCATATAGGCTTGAACCGCCTGCTGATGGGGCATTTCAATCATGTGCAGTTCTTTGCCCTGGCTGATCAGGCGGGAAATATGGTTCTGCTCGTAGGATTGACGGATGATGCCCATGCGCATTCCGGCCGCAATCCCCGCTTTTCCTTTGCCGTGGTGGAACAGGCGGTAGGGGTCCAGATACACGCAGCCGGGCATTTCTGCCACCACTGTCAGTTGTGGGTACTCCTGCCGTGCCACAAGCATGGCGAGCGGGGTGGTGATGACAAAATGGTATCGATTGCAGGCCAACTCGCGCAAGCGGTTCCCGGAGTGGCTGGTATGGACGATATTGAAGGGGAAATCCTGCTCTTTCAGGGTGCTGTAAACCCCGCTGACCAGTCCTGCTATGGACTCGTGCACCACGCCGGGAGCCGCGCAGAGCAGCGTTCCCCAATCGGAAAAGTCCCAAAGCTTTTTGCGGTCCACCATGGACAAGAAGCTGCCTTTAGAGCCCCGCTTGACAATGCTCATGCACCCGTTGTCTAGCAGAAACTGCACCGCATACTGGATGGTACCGCGCCCGATTCCGTAAAGCTCGGCATATTGGGAAACCGAAGGAAAGCGGTCCCCCGCCTCCATATTGAGCAGCTCCCGGGCTATTTTTGCCACAGTCCAGCCGTTCTTCTTATAGAAAATAGGCATGTCTTCCATAATCGCGTCACCTGTCAATGCTCGAGTGGTTTGACCGCGCCGCGAATCCAAAACGGACGCCTTCCCCAGCAGCAAGCGGGGGAAGGCGCATTTGTCCGCCGGCCGCTATGCGTCTTTGGTCAGTTCAATCAGGTCTTTCAGGATAGTCTCCATTGCAGGATAAATCTTCATTATGACCTTGTCAATAAGCTGCTTGTAAAGCTCGGTGTTTTCGGGGATGGGCGCAAACACATCCGACGTAACCGTCATGTTTTGGACGGCTTCGTCAAAAGTGGGGTAGAGACCCGCTCCGACGGCCGCGCAAATGGCGGCGCCCAGCGAGCAGGTTTCGGATTCCTTGGTACGGGTGACCGGAACACCGAAGACGTCCGCAATGCACTGAGCCATCAGCGCGCTCTTGCTGCCGCCGCCGCCGATGGTGATTTCGTTCACGTTTATGCCCAGTTTGGCGGACATATCGTCGGTGTTGATTTTGAGCTGGAAAGCAATGCCTTCGAGCAGGGCGCGGAACATATGCCCCCTCTTGTGGCGGTCGTCAAAGCCGATGAACATGCCTTTGCCAAAAGGACGGGAAACCTTCGGCTGCCATTCGGGCAGCACCACCAACCCTTCGCTGCCCGCGGGAATCGGCCCCGCCTCTTCGTTGAGCAATTCTTCGATAGAGCATCCGCGCTTGCTTGCCAGGAGCTCCAAATCCATGCCCAGATTGTCGCGGAACCAGGAGATTAGCCAGAAACCCTTTTCCAGCGAGGCTTCGAAGTTGTACATATTGGGCGCGCAGGCCAGATAGGTCAGATAGCTTGCGTCCGGCACAGGATTGTACTGGGAAGACACGATGTCCAAGCCGGACAGGGTGCCCAGGGTGATGTACGCCTGCCCTTCGTGGATTGCTCCGGCGCCCATCAATTCGGCCTGCTTGTCTCCGGACGACGCCACCACCGGGCAACCTTCCGGAAAACCGGTCTGGGCGGCCGCTTCGGGGGTGATGTAGCCCAGCACCGTACCAGGCAGCACCGGCTCGGGCAGCTGGTCTATGCGCAGACCCATGCCCTTCACACGGTAATCGTCGTTCAGCGCCCACTTCTCCAGATCATAGGGCATGCCGATGTTGTTGGAGATGGTGTCTCTGCAGACGCCCGTCATCTGCCAGGCCATCAGCCCCGAGAAGTTGAGGTATTTATAAATCTTTTCGTAGATTTCGGGAGCGTGGTTTTTGAACCAGTGCATTTTGGAATATTGGGCTCTGAAATTGCGAAAATCCGGCTCGTAATCGTCGGGCATAGCGCCCAACAGCGCGTAGTGCTCAAGCCAGCGGCTATCCATCCAGCTGATTGGGTTGTAGAGGATGTTGAAATCCTTATCCACGGGGACGACAGCGCCGCGCTGACTGGAAAGTCCGATGGCGGCGATGTCTTTCGGGTCTTTGCCGAGATTGTCCATGGCCATTTTGGCGGCCTCGCACAGCGCGTTCCAGATGTCGTCCTTGCCGTGTTCGGCCCAACCCTGGCGGGGCATACTCAAAGCAGGATGCTTGGCCACACCCTTGCTCACCTGGTTGCCCTTGCTGTCGAATACGATGACCCTTGTGCTCTGCGTTCCGCTGTCAATTCCAACGACGTACTTCTCTCCCATTTTGATGCCTCTCCTTCATAAGTTGTTGATCCTTCTCCAGGCATGTCTCGCGTTATGCCCGGTTAACAGGTCATCCCGGCGCGGCGGCAGCCGCTAAACTTCCTCGTAGGCCTCAATCAAATTGCCCTTGCTCATGATGCCGTTGGGATCCATCATGTTCTTGATTCCTTCCATCAGCTGATAGGAACTGCCGTGTTCCCGGCGGGCAAACTTGACCCTTTGCTTGCCCATGCCATGGTGATGCACGCACCCGCCCGTATCATACTTGAGCACTTCCTCGCAGATGGCCCAAACCAGCTTCGTATGCTCGGCGTAGGCTGTTTCGGGGCTTTTCAGTTTCAGCATATAGACGAAATAGATGTTGGTGCCGTTGATGTAGCTGTGAGAGACGTGTCCGCCCAGCATCACAAGTCCGTCAATCTCCGCGGGCAGGCGCCGGAGCACATCTGCGTAAATCTTTTTGATTTCGCTCCAACTGGCGGAAATTTCGGTGGTTGCGTAGCCCACATGGGTCTGCTTCACTTTTTCCAGCACAGCAGGATCGGTCATTTTGACGCATAGGTCGTTTCGGTGAACAAGCCAATGCTCTACCGCCTGGGTTCCCACATATCGCGCGTTGTATTTTCCAGCTATGCTGTGAATAGCGTCGCCGGTTGCCCGGGCGATTTCGGGCGGCCCCTCCGCCGTGAAGAACATGAACGCCTCTTCGTCATTCAGCGCAACGCTGCCGAAGTTGTAGTCGATGTCCGCCTTGTCATACAGCCGCACCACAGAGGGCTTGTAGCCCTTGACCATCACTTCCCGGATGGCTTCAAAACCGACTTCCATGTTCTGGACGATATACCCGCCCTTCCACATGCTGTCGGGGTAATAGGGAAAGAGCTTGACGGTAACCTCGGTAATCACGCCCAGCGCTCCTTCGCTGCCCATCAGCAGATGCCGTAAATCCGGCCCGGAAGAACGCCGGGGCACACTGCGGATGCGGATGATTTCGCCGTTGGGCAAAACGCCTTCCATCCCGCAAAGCATATCCTCAATACCGCCGTAATAGGTGGAAAACTGCCCTATGCTGCGCGTGGCGACCAGACCGCCCATATGGGCCAAGGGGCGGGACTGCGGACTGTGACCGGTGGTCAGCCCTTCCCGGTTGGCCAGCTCTTCCAGCCTTTCCAGCGGATAGCCGCACTGAACGGTCGCCATCATATTGTAAGTATCCAGCTCAATCAGCTTGTTCATGGGCGAAGCGTCCAGTATGATGGTGTTTTCCTCTCTCACCTCCAGCAGACCTTCGCCCGAGGAAGCGCCCGTGCGCGGAATCACCTGAATCAGCTTGTCGTTGCAATAACGCAATACCCGGGACACCTGTTCGACGGAATCCACCCTGACCAACGCCAGCGGCAGCGGGTTTTGGTACACGCCGAACAGCTTGGCGTATTGCCGGTTCAGGCCTTCGCCTTCCCTGAGGGTTTCCTCGTTGGTCAGCACTTGATTTTTTCCGACAATGGCGGAGAGCTCCTGCAAAAGCATTTGTTTGTTCATGATTCCAATCCATCTTTCCTGTTTTTTTGAATGATAAAAACCCGAATATCTGCTGTGGAGAATGCGGGCGTTTGACGGTGAAAATCCGAAGGCTTGCGTTGGAGAGGAGAATGTGCTGAATGAAGAGAATCGCGGTCATTTGGAAAGGGGGTCGCCGGGCGCAAAACAGCCACGCGGCCAGTATGCGGCGCCCGGAGGGAAAAGGGAAGATACCTGCCCGTTTTGGGCGGCTCAGATGTTTTACTGTTCGCTTTTGGGTACCCAGGTAGGATCCACCGCTTTATAGTAAGCGTAGAAGTTTTTTACTGCCTTTTGGTGACCGGCCGAGAGCATCTCCCGTTTGACCATATTCCGTTCAATCAGGTATTCTTCCAACATGCTGTTGGCCGGGCGGAAGGGCGGGCAGCCGGGGGCGATAAGGCCTTTTTTCTCCAGCAGCATCCGGTTGCGAATGTCCTTCATGGCTCCGGTGGAAGAACAGGCGCAGTCGCCGAATATGACGACCCCGTCCAAATCGGTGCGCAGTTCGCCGGGAAACTTGGGGTCGATGCCCAGAAAGAGCGAAAATTCCTTGTCTTTGAAGCGGGACAGCGCCCGTGCCACCATCGAGCCAAGAAACCAGCACTGTTTGCACGCGCCGCCGATATAGACATTCACATTGTCATACATGCCCGTGAGGTAGCGGTCCTGCTGCTTTTGAAAGGCGTCCGGCAGCAGAAAATCCTCTTTGACGTCGTCAATCCGCGGCCCAATCACCTCGATTTTGTCGAGATCCGCGTTGCCGATTCGGTCGTGCTGCGCCAGGCGGATGGAGGTGACGTCCAATACGTCCTCAATGCCCATGCAAGCCGAAGCCACCGCGTCGGCAGCCACGATATCGGCGCTGGCAATCAGCATGTTCATGGGGTGCGGCAGACCCGATTCGCCCGAACCGTTGCCCTCCATGGCCAGCAACCCGTCGATGAACGTAAGGTCGGTCTTGCGAATCTTCTGCAGGTCCACGAGCTTTTGCTCCAAATCGTCCCTGTGGGCGTAATATTTCTGCACGTCGGACAAAATTCCGTGAAAATTCTTGATGCCGAGCGTAACCAGGGTCATGGAATGCATTTTCATACAGGGCAGGCTAATCAGCACGTCGCATTCATACATGCACTTGGGGTAATCCACCTCTCCGATGGATCGGGCGTTCGGCACTTTTACCCGCACACGCTCGTCATCCTCCAGACAGAGCACTTCGGCGCCCGCCTCAACGGCCGCTTCGGTTATGCCCATTTCCTCCATAATCCATGAGGTGCCGGTTCCCCTTCCAAGCTTGGTTCCGATGCTCACCGCTTCGCACAGCACCACGCGGCTGGCGCCGGCGCGGAAAATCAGTTTGATAAAGGCGGAGACGACTCTCCTGTCTACAATGACAGGGGGCGGATAAGGCGCGAAAAAGTTGCCTTTCACTACCACGTAGTCGCCTTTTTTCACGAATTTTTCCATGCCGCCCAGCTGATTCATCGTTTCTTCCACCATCTCGGCGATGCGGGCGGCGTCCGGCGCCGTTGGGTTTTTGACAATAGACACAATGGATTTATTCATAAGAAATGCGCGCTCCTTGCTTCGTACAGTTTTCTGGACGGTATTAGTTTTCAAAAGAATACCATATAGTGAGCGGAATGGCAATGTCTTTTTGCGAAAAAACGAAAGGTAGGAACATGCGATTTTCAACTTAAGTCTGCTAGCTCAACAATAACCGATTGCGCTTCTTCTCTCCCCTTCTTTTTGGCTCCTTTTCTCCAACATGTATTGTAGTCCTACATAAATGGTTTCATTATTTTGTCTGTCTGCTTGACAGGGAGCAGTTCACTTGGCGGGCAGTCTTTTTATTTTTTACGAAATTTCTTAAAAGTTGTTGACATATGCCATAAACGGAGTACAATATGAATAAATGGTATATGCCAGAAACCATAAGGAGGTGAATAATATGCCAAGAAGAGATGGAACCGGCCCAATGGGCGCTGGATCGATGACCGGAAGAGGTTTAGGGCTCTGCACAGGAGCTAATGCAGTTAATTACGGAGCTGGTCGCGGAATGGGAGTAGGTCGTGGACTTACTTGCAGACATGGTTTCGGTCGCGGTTTTGGTAGAGGTTCTGCGATTAACCAGACCTCCTCTAAAACGCAAAAGGAACTGCTCAATGAACAAAAAACCATGTTGCAAGACCGACTCGAAGCCATTGACAAGCAATTAGAGAACCTATAACGGGTATCAGAGGTAACCGGAGGACGCTCTGGTTACTTCTGATTAGAACGGAGGTGATGAGTTATGGCAAGACCGATGAAGTGGAGAAGAGTCTGCTGCTTACCCGAGAGCAATAGATTCGGGCCCCTTGATGCGCCTGCAGATGCAGAGAACCATGTGAACATGACTGTTGACGAGTATGAAACCATAAGGCTTATCGATTTAGAGGGCTTTACACAAGAAGAGTGCGCTGCGCAGATGAATGTAGCTCGCAGTACTGTGCAAGGCATTTATATCGAGGCCAGAAAAAAGTTGGCCGAGTCGTTAGTCAACGGAAAGGTACTGTCGATTGAGGGTGGTGAATACAGGCTTTGTGATGGATTGGGGAACGGCTGCGGTCGCGGCTGTCATAAGCATAGGCGCGGCCGGTGTTTTACGGATGATGAAGATCGAGGTGACTGATTATATATTCAGAAAAAGTAATCGAACATTTTATGTGTCCTCAAAATGCCTATAGTATGCCGGACGCAAATGCCGAAGGAAGCTGCGGAGATTCTTCGTGCGGGGATTATCTGACCGTTTATATAAAGGTGAAAGATAATCGCATAGAAGAAGTCAGCTATCTCGTGTTTGGCTGCCCGGCATCAATTGCAACATCCAGCATGACTTCGGTATTAGCAAAGGGAAAAACCTTAGAGGAAGCGTTGAGCATCACAGAAGAAGATATTGTTCAGGCTTTAGACGGCCTTCCTGAAAATAAGCTCCATTGCCCAAACTTGGGAGCAAGTGCTTTGCACAATACAATCAACAACTATTTAAAAATGAAAAGAACGGAGGATTCTTATGAAAATAGCAATTCCAGTAGATGAGAAAACTTTGGAGTCAAACGTATGCGCATCCTTTGGGCGCACCCCCTATTTTCTTATTTATGATACAGAAACTAAGGAAAGTGTATTTATTGATAACAGCGCGGCAGCAAGCACAGGCGGTGCCGGGATTAAAGCTGCACAAATAATAGTAGACAATAAAGCAAATGTATTGCTCACTCCTCGATGCGGAGAGAATGCAGCCGACGTACTCAAATCTGCTGATATAAAAATATACAAAACATCATCCGGTTCAGTAAAGGATAATATTGCTGCTTTTGTCGATGGGAAACTACCTTTGCTGGATGAAATTCATGCCGGGTTTCACGGACACGGAGGCAATTAATATGAGAATAGCTGTGCTCAGCGGCAAGGGCGGCACAGGAAAAACACTGGTATCGGTGAACTTAGCTGCAATAGCAAAAACATCGACTTATATAGACTGCGATGTAGAAGAACCAAATGGGCATCTGTTTTTCAAGCCCGAAGGAGTTGTGGAAGAAGAAATATCAGTAAAAATTCCAAAGGTGGACAATGAACGTTGCAACGGATGCCGAAAATGCGTTGATTTTTGTAAATTCAACGCCCTTGCCTATACCAAAAATAAGCTGATTGTCTTTGACGAGGTCTGCCACTCCTGCGGCGGCTGCATCTTGGTTTGCCCGGAAAAGGCACTAACGGAGAAAGAAGAGACCATCGGCAAAGTTCAAAAAGGAATTTCCGGCGAGGTGACGGTATGGACAGGAATATTACACACCGGGGAGGCCTCGGGTATTCCTATTATTAAAAAGCTGCTTGCAGAAAACAATCCAGAGGCAAATAAACAGGTTTTTATCGACTGCCCTCCCGGAAGCGCCTGTATTGTAATGGAAAGCATCAAGGATGCGGATTACTGTATATTGGTGGCTGAGCCTACATTGTTTGGGGTGCATAACCTCAATATGGTGTACGAGCTGGTCAAGTTGTTTAACAAGCCATTAGGAGTGGTTCTTAACAAGTGTTTGGAAGGAGAAAACCCGTCCGAGAAGTTCTGCCTAGAAAAAGATATTACGATATTAGGCCGGATTCCATTTGACAATGAATTGGGAACATTGAATTCGAATGCAGAAATCGTCGCAAACAAAAATGAAAAATACCGGGAACTGTTTTCCTCTCTGCTTAACACGGTGGTAAAGGAGGTGCGGCATGAAACAACTGTTAATCCTTAGCGGCAAAGGCGGCACCGGAAAGACCACCATAGCGAGCGCGTTTATAAAGCTTGCTGACGCCAAAGCATATGCGGATTGTGATGTAGATGCACCTAACCTGCACCTAATAACCGGATGGAATGTTGAACCGGAAAAAACAGACTATTATGGGTTGCCAAAGGCACAGATAAATCCGGAATTGTGCATTGAATGCAATCAGTGCAGACAACACTGCCGGTTCGATGCGATTCAAGTAGAAGAGAAATATAAAGCAGACCCCTTTGCATGTGAAGGCTGCGGCGTTTGCGCGTATGTTTGCCCCGTGGAGGCTATAACTCTGATACCAGCGGTAGCAGGAGAATTGATGCTGTATTCTGATGGCGAAAGGGTGTTTTCAACAGCGCAGCTCAAAATGGGCAGCGGTACCTCCGGAATGCTTGTCACCGAGGTGAAAAAACAGATGAAGGCGGCAGCGGTTGATACCCAGCTGGCCATTATTGATGGCTCCCCCGGAATAGGATGCCCTGTGATTGCATCGCTCAGTGGCGTGGATATGGTTTTGATAGTAGCAGAACCTTCGATATCAGGTATCAGCGATATGCAGCGCATTATAAATACGGCGGCAAAATTCGGAACAAATACAGCGGTATGCATAAACAAATATGACACCAACATTGAAAACACAGAAAAGATTGAAGGGTTTTGTGAAAAACAGGGACTTCCCTTTATCGGCAGAATCCCCTTTGACTCCAGCGCAGTAAGAGCTATAAATAATGGTCAAACCGTAGTAGACATAGACTGCGCATCTGGAACAGCGGTTAAAGAGCTCTACCACAAGGCAATGAATCTGCTCTTTGAAAAAGGCGGTGGCTAAAAGTCATGCTTGTTAAAACTTTAGTGGAAAACACGTCGATATCAAAAGACTTCGGCAGCGAGCATGGCCTTAGCCTGTATATAGAAACAAAGAACCACAAAATATTGTTTGATGTGGGCGCAAGCGAGTTGTTTCTTCAAAATGCAGAAAAGCTTGGTGTGAATATTGCTGACGTTGACTTTCTTGCAATTTCGCATGGACACAACGACCACGGCGGTGGACTAAAAACATTTTTGAAAGAAAACGCAAAAGCCGAGGTGTTTTTGCACCACCTCGCTTTTGAGAAACACTATGCTGCTCGCCCCAATGATAAATTGGATTTTATTGGTCTTGATGAAGCTCTGAAACAAAACAAACAAATTGTGCTCACGTCAGACCAATTCATTATCGGTGATGGAATTCAGCTATTCTCAAACATTGTTCAAAGAGAGCCGCGCTCAAAATCAAACAGTGGCTTGCTCATGGAGTATAAAGGGCAAGTTGTTGACGATACGTTTGCCCACGAGCAAAACCTCGTTATAGAGGAATACGGGGATACACTTTTAGTAACGGGCTGTGCCCATAATGGCATCATAAATATACTTGAGCATTTTCACACGCTCAAAGGACGAATGCCCGATTATGTGATAGGCGGGTTTCATCTTTCCAGCCGTTCCGGCAAAGATGAGGATACCGATACAATAGATGGAATTGCTAAGTACCTAATGGGTACAAAAGCAAAGTATTATACCTGCCATTGTACAGGCATAGACGCCTATGAAAGTCTGAAATCTGTTATGGGTGATAGCATTGACTATCTGTCCGCCGGCAGTGAACTTACAATCTAAAATTAAAGGAGCAAGAATATGAGCGAAAATTGCAATCAAAGCTGCAGCAGCTGTTCGGAGGACTGCGCAGAAAGAAAAGAACAAAAAACGGATTTCTCTGAAAAACTGCACGAGATGAGCAGCGTTAAAAAGGTCATTGGCGTTATCAGCGGTAAAGGGGGCGTCGGCAAGTCGCTGGTAACTTCCATGCTCGCTGTTACCATGAATAGAATGGGTTATCATACCGCTATTCTCGATGCGGACGTTACAGGTCCTTCTATCCCCAAAGCCTTTGGTATCAGGGAAAAGGCCGCGGGAAGTGAATTTGGGTTGTTCCCTGTTAAAACCAAAACCGGCATTGATATTATGTCTGTCAATTTGCTTTTAGAAAACGATACTGATCCGGTTGTATGGAGAGGCCCGATTATTGCCGGTACAGTAAAGCAGTTTTGGACCGATGTTATCTGGCGCGATGTGGATTTCATGTTCATCGATATGCCGCCGGGCACCGGCGATGTTCCCCTTACGGTATTCCAATCCATCGCCGTTGATGGGATTATCGTTGTGACCTCGCCGCAGGAGCTTGTATCTATGATTGTATCAAAGGCTGTCAAGATGGCCGAGATGATGAATATCCCCATTATTGGTCTGGTGGAAAATATGTCCTATTTTAGATGCCCCGATAACGGCAAGGACTATCAGATATTTGGCGAAAGCCATATTGAAGAAATTGCGGACAAACACAATTTGAAGGTGCTTGCCAAACTACCTATCGACCCGAAACTTTCAGCTGCGTGTGACAAGGGCATGATAGAGCTTTTCGACGGCAGTTGGCTTGAGCCGGTTGCAAAAATATTAGAAAAGATGGAGGAAAACTAAAATGTTAAGAATTGCTGTAGCAAGCGAAAACGGAATGGTGACTGAGCACTTCGGGCATTGCGAAGAGTTTATGATTTTTGACGCAGAAAATAATCAAATCGTTAAAAGCGAAACCATTGCCAACCCCGGACACAGACCTGGATTTTTGCCTAATTTTTTGAATGATAAAGGTGTTAATGTAATTATTTCAGGCGGCATGGGCGGCGGAGCTATTGAAATCTTTAATGAAAAAAACATCGAGGTTATTGTCGGGGCAAAAGGCAATGCCAAAGCAGCGGCAGAAGCGTACCTGCAGGGTGCTCTAAAGTCCACTGGTTCCGTCTGCCATGAGCATCAGCATCACGATGAATGCGGCGAATAGAATAACACATCTTTGTTGCGGAATAGTGCTTATGCGGTATAATTAGCGCAAGCACTATTTTTGCTACCCAATAGGGTTGGAGGCTTATCAATGAAAGTTGGATTAATCAGATGTATGCAGACAGAGGATATGTGTCCCGCAACGACTTGTTTTAAGGTTATGAATACAAAAAAGTTGGCGTTTGAAGGTATTGAAGACGAAATTGAGGTTGTTGGCGTAAATACCTGTGGAGGTTGCCCCGGAAAAAGAGCAGTAACCAGAGCAGCCGAAATGGTAAAACGAGGTGCCGACACCATAGTTTTGGCTTCATGCATAACAAAAGGAAACCCTATAGGATTTGCATGTCCGCACGCGGAACAGATGAGGGCTGCAATTGAAAAGAAGGTTGGAGAAAGCATAAAGATTATTGATTATACGCACTGATAGTCATGTTGGTGGAACCAAAATTAAGAAGTACAGCAATAATGTGTTCATAAAGCATGGGACGGCAGGATTTTTTTCGATTCAAAAGCGGTGCGGAGATATAAAAATAGCTGACAAGTTTTAAGACTTATCGGCTATGTATTTCTTCATAATATAAAAGTAAGTTAAAAATCCGGCACCGCGACTCAGGAAATGATAGCTCTAACAATCAGCCAGATAACAATCAGCCAAATTATGACGATAGGAATTGCATAATACCATCGCTTCGGCTTTCCATCTTGCCACATTCCTTCAGCTTCCTTTTTGTATCTTTCAAAAGTTTCTCTGGGTATAAATTTAATCGTCAGCGCTACGAGTGCGGGCAATATAATCACATCATCAAGATATCCAAGGACAGGCACAAAATCCGGAACTAAATCAATCGGCGAAAGCGCATAAGCGACCGTAATCCCCGCGAATATCTTGGCAATCATCGGTGTATCTTTGCTTTTTAAACTCAAAAACAATGCGGGAATGTCCGACTTCAATTGTTTGGCTCTTTCCTTCAAATTCATTTTTTATAACCTCAACTATGTAATTTAATTTATTCATCTCTCCGGACTGAGTTATTATGCCGGTCTTACGAAATACTTAGCCCATCTAGCTGTATTATCCGTCGGTCTTGTGTATGTTCATGCAGGCGGTGGGAAACGGACAGTACCGTTCTGCCTTTGGAAGCGTGCTCCAGAGCCTCAAGAATTCGGCGCTCTGTATCGCTGTCAAGGTTTGCTGTAATCTCATCCAGCAACATAATTTTGGGAGATGCGGCCACAGCTCTCGCAATTGAGAGCAGCTGAAGCTGTCCCTGTGAAAACACGGCATCCTTGAAGGGTGTATCGTATCCTTTTGAAAGCAAAACTATGTTTTCGTGGAGCCCGGCAAGCTTTGCGGCGTTTTCAACCTGCTCGGGGCTAATCGCGGGGTCGTATAAAGAAATCTGTTCCGCCACCGTCCCCGGCACC
>ENA-UOOM01002990-UOOM01002990.1-fermentation-metagenome-genome-assembly--contig:-NODE-2990-length-12990-cov-951.648241_pt1 | contig 12990 bp, 14 predicted proteins | sample MGYA00245781_ERZ724031 | MGnify/ENA primary metagenome ERZ724031 (study PRJEB28704, sample SAMN03018317) | fermentation metagenome | biome: anthropogenic terrestrial biome; feature: soil... | reverse complement strand
GATGTGATTCGTCCTCGTGGTCTAAAATTATAAGAGCGTTAGACAATAGTCTAGCGTTCTTTTATATGCGGTGATTGAGGTAATGACTTGGTGACTGCAAAATAGAAATTTAAAAGATTTAGGAGTGAGGATATGCAGAGAAAATATGACCATGAATATTCGACCCAATGGATTAAGGAAAAAGAGTATTTGAGTCAACATGGAGTAAGGTACACTTTTGTAAAATTAATAGATAATGTTTCTACCTATAAATACGAAAAGAATGAAACATTATTTAAATTGCTTGCACAGTTTTATCGAGAATTAAATAATGGTTAATTATAAGTGAAGATTGAGAGGATGATAAAATGGGTAGAAGAAAAACACATGAAGAATTTGTTAGGGATTATATAAGTAAGCACCCAAATGTTGAAGTAGTCAGTAAATATATAGCAATGGAAAATCCAATAACTTTGCATTGTAAAAAGTGCGGTTATATTTGGACTAAATTGGCACGTTTAGCTTATGGTTGCCCAAATTGCGAACATAAAAGAAGAAAAAGAACGAATACTCATGAAGATTATTTGCAAAAGCTTGAAGAACGAAATATTACTAACATTATTCCACTGGAAAAATATAAGGCAACTAATAAAAAATTAAAATGGATGTATTATGACGAATATTTAGAAAGCACTCAATCTGATAAAAGTTGAGTGTTTAATTTATGTAGAAAGGAGATTTTATTATTCCTAAAGCGTATAGGACTAAAAAACAAATTGTACAGGAGAATACAAAATCTCCAGCAAAAGTTAATACAGATGTAAAATTTGAAAAAACAAATTATAAGGAAGAAGAAAAGAGAAAATACTATTGTTCTTGTTGTGGTAAGCCTTATTCTAAACAAAAGGGAAATTTTCTTATTTCATATTCTCCCTTTTATGCTGGCAACAATGGATATGTTACGATTTGTAATTCTTGTATAGAGAAGTATTTTTACAAACTGAAAGATTATTTTACAGGGAATGAAGAGAAAGCAATAGAAAGATTTTGTCAAATATTTGATTGGTACTATCAAGATTTGGCAGTTGCGGCAACTAGGAAAATTAGTGTCGGTAGGAATCGAGTGAGAGCTTACCCTAGTAAAATGTGTTTGCCACAAACGAAAGATGTTGGAACAACGTATTTAGATACAATTAGAGATAAAAGTAACAATAAAATAGAGTCTTTAAGTGATTTGAAAGAAATGCGTGATAATGGAGATACAAATATTTCAGATACCGTAGTAAAAAGATGGGGGGTTGATTTGTTTTCGATAGATGAATATAAAATGTTAGAAGATCATTATAAAATGTTAAAAAAGCAGAATCCGAATTGCGATAGCAACCAAGAAATTTTTATTAAAGATTTGTGTTATACAAAGCTGAAGCAATTAGAAGCTATTAGGGATGATAAGTCAGACGATTTTAAAAAGTTTACAGAATTGTATAGAGAAACATTTAAACAAGCTGGACTTAAAACGGTTCAAGAAACAGACGATAGCGGAGATGAAACTTTAGGTGTTACATTGGCAACAATTAGTCAATATACGCCAGAAGAGTATTATCAAGATAAAACATTATATAAAGACTTTGATGGTATTGGTGATTATTTTAAAAGATTTGTTTTACGTCCTCTTAAAAATTTAATGACAGGTTCAACTGATAGAGATAAAGAATTTTGTGTAAAAGATGATGATAGTGATGAAGAATAAATGTGCAGATGAAAATCAAAAAAGACTTTATACAAAATTTCCATCTACTCATTATTTGAGTAACCCTAATAATGTTGACCATGTTTTATTGTGGAATACTTTTTTCAGACGTAACTTACATAGATTAGCAATTGATTATCTCAAAATTAAATTATATCCATATCAAGCTCTTATTTTATATCTTATGGGTATTTGTCGATTTATTGTAATTATTGCTAGTCGAAATGCCGCAAAGTCTTTTATTATTGCTTTATATGCTTGTTGTAGATGTATTACAAGACCATTTACAAAAATTGTATTAACAAGTGCAACAAAAGGGCAATCGAAACTTATTATTTCAGATAAAATCAAAAATGAATTGATGAATATGTCACCAATGTTAAGGCGAGAGATTGCGTCAATTAAAGATAATCAAAATGAAGTAATTGTGTTTTTTAGAAACAAAAGCACTATAACAGTTGTTCCTGCATCAGAAAATGGTCGTGGGCATCGAAGCCATTGTTGTATTAGAGAAGAATTTAGACAGATTGATAAAAAAGTTGACGATAGTATTCTATCTCCATTTCAAACTGTTAGACAGGCTCCCTATATGTTAATTCAGCCTTATTCGTCAATGAATTATTTACAGGAAGATCCTATTGATATTTATATCAGTTCTAGCTGGGTTGATAATGGACACTGGATGTGGCCTTTAGTTGACCAAACGTATAAAGATATGATGCATGATGAAGACTCTTGCTTATTAGCTTTTGATGAAAGCATTACTCTTAAACATTCAATGAAAACAATGAGACAATTACAACACGAAAAAAAGAAACAAGACCCATTGACATGGAGAATTGAATATTTAAATGAACGTGTAAAAGAAAACACTCATGCCTTTTTTCCATATAGTTTACTTTCTGATAATCAAAGACTCAAAAAGCCATTTTATCCAAGATTGATGGTTGATGTTAAATCGCATAAAAGAAATTGTCATGATATTCCCAAACAAAAAGGTGAAATTCGTATTGTAGCTTGTGATATGGCTTTTATTGAAAATGAAAAGAACGATAACTCTGTGTTTACTTGTATGAGACTTTTACCAGAAAGTATAGTTTCGCATAATGGTTCTAACAACGGAATATTGCAACAAAGTTATAGACGGACTGTTCCATATATTGAGTCTGTGCAAGGTGGAGAAACTCATGGTCAAGCTGTAAGAATTAGACAACTTTATGAAGATTTTCAAGCCGATTATATTGTTCTTGATATGCGTAATGCCGGTATTTCAATTTATGATGATTTAGCGAAAATTATGTATGACGAAGAAAGAGATTGTGAATATTCTCCTTTGAGCTGCATGAATGATGAAAATGTTGCAAATAGGATTAAAATTGCTGGTGCCAAACCAGTAATTTTTACAATTAATGCAACTCAAAAACTTAATAGTGATATTGGAATGGCTATGAGAAATTCTTTAGTAAATAAACAAGTTGATTTATTAATTAATTATAATAGAGCACTAGAAGAAATTTTACCAAATATTAAGGAATATAAAGAAGCTATTGATATTAATACGCAGAATTTTTATGAACGTCCATTTTTGGAAACACAAATATTAATTAGTGAAATGACAAGTCTAGTTTATGAAAAAAAAGAACAGACTGGCACTTTAATTATACATGAACAAGGAGCTAATCGGAAGGATCATTATACAAGTCTTTCCTATGGAAATTACTTTGCTTCTTTACTTGAACAGGATTTATTTTCAGAAGATTCCAATTATGATTATGTATTTTCGTATTCTTAAAAGAAAGGATGGTGAATTAATTATTGAGTGATAATAAAAATCAAGTAGAAACTAATTCTTATAATATAGAAACAAATTCGATTAATTCAGAGTCATATAGTTTTTTTACATCTACTAATACAAAAACATCAAATTTGTCAATGGAAGGTTTACAAGATTACGTAAAATATCCAATGATTTATAACAGTATTTTGAGAGAAATTTCTAGGCAATGTTATAATTCAAATGGTATGTATGCTCGTTCTATTGATACAAGAGTTGCTCTTCCCCTTCTTTCTTATGTTTGTGTATTGAGAAAAAAAATTAATGGTAAAAAAATTACTAAAGCTGATAAGTTACGAAAACAAAAGATTAATTTGATGATGACGCTTATCAACCATAGTAAAACAACTAGAGATATATTGAGGAAACTTGACGTGGATGGAATGTATGTTGGAATTTTACGAGATACCACAGCAAGTAATAAAAGTGTACAACCATCAAGTGGTTCAGTTGAATCAATAAATCGTATTGAGGGGCTGTCATTGGATGATAACTTTATGATTCAGCCGCTTGATTTAGATTATGTAAAAATTGTAGGTTTTCAAAACAATGTAGGAATTGCTGCTTTTGATATGATGTATTTTAATCAATTTGATTATGGTGGACTTTTAAATGAAATTAAAAATTTTCCTAAAAATTTTATTCAGGCATATTTAGATTATAAAAAAGATGCATCGAAAAGATGGTACATTCTTGATTATAAAAATACAATAGCTTTGATTTCAAGGGCAGGAATAGATGAGCCATATGGCAGACCTTACGGACTTCCTTCCTTTGCTGATATGAAAATGCAAAATGATTATACAAATAATCAATATCACCTTGTGTCGGAATTAGCAAGTTCTATTTATTATTTAGTTCTTCCTCAAGGAGCAAACGTGGGCAGTTGTGCTTTAAATAAAGACCAGCAACATAATGTTATTGAATCATTTCAAAATGCTGTAAGATTAAACACATCTACTGGGACAGCCAAAATATCTACTCTTACACTCCCTCCTAATACTACTATTGACAGATTGTCTAAAGATTCTTCTTTATTGAAAGATACATTAAGTGATGAAAATATTAAGAAAATATCTACCAATTTAGGATTTGCAAGTACAGCGTTAAATGCCGCAAGTGAAGGAAGTTCTGGATTTGCAGGTGTACAAATGAATATGGATATTGTTTCAGCTCAAATATTTCAAGAACTTGAATTAATCAGTAGCGAATATACAAGAGTTTTGAATAATCATGAAGGTACTATTCCTGCTAATTATGTGGACATAAAATATTTACCTATTAGTTATCTTAATCAGGATAAAATGTATAATAAATTTAAAGAATTATATATGACTGCTGGTGGTTCTCGTACATATATGATTGCAGCTAGTGGTATTAATCCAGAAGATTATTTTGCTGTTTGTGATGAAGAAATTAGTGATAAACTTGATGATAAATATCAACCTCATGCCACAGCATATACTCTTAGTGATTCAATGGATAAAACAAACCCATTAAATAATGAAGGGATAAATAATGAAGGTGGTCGCCCTGAAAAGGCACAAGACGATTTGAGTTTTAATGGTTCAGTTACAAAAACTAAACAAGATAATAACAAAGTTAAACCTAGTACAAAATAATGAGAGGAGGTGATATGTGAAATATGAAAGGTTTAATAGAAATATCAAATAAAACTGCTGAAGCAGGTAAAACACCTGTGAAGTTTATTCTTCATCAAATATATAACTCTCCTAATGAATATAATGGGAATGGTGTATCTTGGAATCGTCAATATACAGAACAAAATATGTATAGTGTTAAAGGGATGCCGTTGACTTGCCAATTTGCTGATGATGAACATGATATACCATTTGGTGGGCATGGAGAAATGAGTAGCCAAGATGTTGATGTTTATTTTGAAGATAGTTTGGTTGTAGGTTCTTTTGAGGATAGTTACATAGATGATAATTTACAAGTTGATGGTGATACTTTCTCAGGACTTGTAGGTGAAGCATATATTTACAATCAACGTTTTCCGCAATTAGTTCAATATTTACAAGAACAATATAATAATAAATTACCAGTTGATAGTTCAGTTGAAATTTGTGCTGATAAATCAAAAGGAAATTCAAAAATTATATATGATGGTGGCTGGAAAGAAAAAGGCAGAGTTCCGAAAGATTATCAATATTCTGGACAGGCCTTGTGTATTGGTATAGAACCGGCTGATAACAAGGCATTAATGATAGAACTAAATTCCAAACAAAAAGAAGGAAAAAATTCAAATATGGCTAAAGATAAAATTGTAATTGATAATTCTAAGGATTCTGCATATAAGTCTTCATCTTGGAATGTAGATAAAGGTAGTTATTTTAGAAAATGTAAAGAATCCGCAAATGCTATGGCTGTTTTTAATGAAGCCTATTTAGACAATTCTATTTCTTCGGTAGATAATGCTGTTGAATCAGATGTTAAATATCCACATCATCATTTTGATGGTAATAAAATGGTAGTTGATGTTTCTGGAATTAAAACCGCAGTACAACGGTTGGCACAGACAGAACCGAATAATGAAGCGGCTAAATCACACGCAAAAAAACATTATAAAGAATTAGGATTAGAATTGCCTGAATTTTTAGGTGGCAATAAATCGAAAGGAGAAATGAATTCAATGGAAAAAGATACTATTTTGGAACTAAATCAGAAGATTGAAGATAAGACAAATGAAATCAATAGTATGACCACAAGTAACAAAGAACTGACCGCTAAGAATGTTGAATTGAACGAAACTGTTGTTAATGCTAACAAGACTTGCGAGGAACTCAACGCAAAGATTTCTTCTCTTACAGAGGAATTGAACGCTTGTAAGAGTGAACTTGAATCTAAAAAGAAGGCAGAAGCAGACGCAGAAGCGGAGGTTAAAAAGGCAGAATGTAATTCTTATTTTAAGAATGAAATTCCAAAAGATGGCTTTACTGAAGAGGAAACCAACTCTTTGAAGCCTTATGTCGACAAAGCTGACTTTGAAGGTTTGAAAGCCGCTGAAGCTGAAATCTGCACAAAGAAATTTAAGGCTTCTATTGCAAAGTCTACTGAAACAAATGTAGAAACAAATTCGGCTAATAACTCTTTTATTTCTATTCCAGAAGTAGAGAAAAAGGTAATTTCCGATAGTAAAGTAAGTTTCTTCGACTAATTTTAAATTTGAAAGGGGTAATAAAATAATGAGTATGTTTAAATTTCATGATTCTAATTTTTTGAATAAGTCTAATCATCCTGAGATTATTGCAACGACTGATACATATAACGGTAATCAGTTTAAGCTTGTCGATGACACGGCTGTTCCTAATGCAACCGAGGCAGATGTAAAAGCCGGTGAGACTTATATTATGGCTAACATTATTGATAAGCCAGAAATTCTGAATACAGATGATTATAAGGTTGTTTCCGGTGAAGCGATTCGGGCATATCGTCTGAAAGATTTTTCTGGTGAGAAATTCGATATTTCTGCCGACCTTGTTAGTGATGCTTTTACATCTGTTAATAAAGGAGACAAATTAGTTGGTCGGTCTGCTGCTGATATAACTGACACAATGGGTTGGAAAGTTGCAACGGATGTTACTGGTTTTGCAGTATATCTTGAGGTCGTTAAAAAGACAACCTTCGGTGCATTCACGGTTGATAAGAATGGTGGTAGCGTTGCTGGTGGCTATTTGGTAAAAGTCCATGTTGCTGATTTGACTGCTACTGCTTAATAAGATATTAAAATAGGAGGTATTAAATAATGAGTTTTACATATGTAAATGATTTTTCCAATACGGAAAAAGATGCAAATCAGGTTGAACTTAATAGCCTTGTAAAAAGCAAGGTGACAGATAAGAAACCTAATGAGAATGTTGAGATTTTCTCTAAGATTGTTTGGGGTAAAGATACATCTAAATATGGTAAAAAAGTTGACGCTGTTATGGGTAGTATCAAGGATATGGCTAGTGCGGCTAATAACGGAGATATGAAAGCTAAGGCTGAAATCAATTCCATTACTACAGTTACACTTCAGCAACCTTTGATGAAACGTCTCCAGATTAACAGTATGCTTGGTAACGTAACCAATGTAGGTTTTGGTGAGGAACTTCGGTATCAGTATTATCAGATTCAGGGTTCTGAGTTGTCCCGTATTCAGGCATCTTCTGGTTCCTTTACATTCCCTACTGTTAAAAAGCGTACAGCTATTGCGGACACTAAGACTGCAACTGGTGGTTTGGTAATTGACTATCGTGAACTTGCTTCTGGTGCAACTGATGGTATGGCAATGGCTGGTGAACAGGTTATTACAGATATGACAAACCAGATGGTGGCTTCCAATATCACTGCACTTCATACCGCCATGCAGTCTGCAACAACGTTGAAAAACTATGCAGAAGGTATTACTGCAACAAATGTGGATGTCGTTCGTAAGAAGGCTCGTAGATTTGGCAACGTCACAATTACCGGCGATGTAAGTGCCATTGAAAAACTGAACGATTTTACAGGTTTTAATATTCATTCTGCTACTACTACAGAAGTGCGGTATCCTGAGTCTGTTATGGAAGAAATTATGGCAACTGGGCTTGTAAGTAATTACAAAGGTTCTATTGTTGTTGAAATTCCAAATAGCTATAATATGACTGAACTTAATACTTCTGGTGATTTCTACAAACCTTATCTTCCGACTACTGACTTGTGGTTCATTCCGCAGGGTATCTTGACTCCGCTTCAGATTGTTATTCGTTCTGGTATTACTTCTATGACTCAGACAGATATTAACACTCGTTCCGAAGTTACAAGGTTCGATGTCGAATACGGGAATAAAATTTTGCCTGAGTATCTTGGATTTGTTGGAAATATTTATGATGCTTCTTTAGCTGAATAATTTTAATTAAGAGGAGTTTTTATATTAATGGAAATTAACCCTAATGATAAAAGTAAAATTAGAAATTTGAGTGACTATCCTGTTTCTTGGGAAAGAAAGACTATTTCCGGTGATGAATATTTGAAAGCTAACTCTACAACTTATGTTACCAATTCAGAGATTGAGACACAGGTTGAAAATGGAAACATCTATTTGAAGGGTTCTGATGATTATGGCTCACACGCTTGTGTCTACATTGAAAATGCAGCTATGAGAGAACATTTGGGATTTGATAGTCAAACTGAAAAACGCCAACAGCTTATCGTTGACGATAAGAAATGTGAAGATATTCTTTCCTTGAAAACAATGTCTGCATTTAAGAAAAATCTTAGTGAGAATATTGTCACGAAACAGGAGAAAATGAAAATTATGAATATCGCACGAAAGGTTAAACTTGATTCCTATGAAAAAATCAAGGAATTGGAATCACATTGTGGTATGTCATTTGCAAAGAAATAAGTTGAAAAGAGGTGGAACAGTTGGGGACTGCATTGCAAGAAGTGTATGATGCATTTTTTAGTAAAATTTCGACAGAGGATTTTACATATAAGGCAGATTTAGTTTACCAATATTTTAAAGCTGCTAATGGGTATAGTTATAAGACTGTTCCAGAGACTTTGACTTATACATTATTTAAAGATAATGTTTCATTGTTTATAATGTCAAAAGCAGAAATTGATGGAAATGTGTCTTTGAAATATAATGGAACAACTTATGTTGTGAATGTATTGGCAACAGATACATTAGATCAAATTGCCGATAAAATTGTTATTAAATTGTCTGCTGATTTTAATGTTAGTACGAATTATTCTAATACCTATCCGATTATTTTGATTCAAAAAAGCAATGAGGATTTAACATCTTTTGAGTTTGCCGATGTGGATAAAACAGATTGTGTTGTTAGAGTTAATCAGAATTATGATGGTGAATATGATAATATTATTGGAATTGATAGTATTGAATTAATTTCACTATTTATGGCAAGAGAATATTATAGTAGAATTGTTCTTAAATTGGGTAATCAAAAAGTCTGGATTGGAACAAAAGATTTTAATCAGATACCAAAATTAAAAGATAATTACAGTCTTGCCGAATCCTCTTTGTCAAAAATCAACACTCAAATTTACGATTTTCGTCAAGAATTTTATACTTATATGAATTGAGGGTGATAGGATGCAATTTCATAATAATTGGATTGAAAGTTTATCATCTGAAATTTCTCCCAATATGTTTCATACAAAAGATGAAATGACTGATAGTGTAAAAAATAATTTTGATTTTAGAAGAAAATACAGTAATGAAGGTGAAACAATTTTAATTGATGGGTTGTATGAAGAGCAGTGTTTGATACAAGATCATACTAATCCAATCAATGAAGATAAGACTGATAGAAAATTACATTTACCAATTGATACAAAAGCAATTAGTGGTAGCAAAATTATTTGGGATAATTCTAATTGGCTGATTGTATCTAAGTTGAAAAATATAGGCAATGCTTATAAAATAACTCAAATTCAAGAATGTAATTATACTCTCCCCTATCAGTTAAATTCGTCAACAATCTTGCAAGAACCATGTATTGTTGATAATCCACAGGAAACTACAATAGGTCAGAATCAAGGTAATCTTATTACTGTGCCAAGTCATCTTCTAAATGTATTTGTACAGTATAATGATAATACCTCAAAAATAGAAATTGGAAAGCATTTATATATTGATAGGCCGTGTCCGCATCCATCGGTATACGAGATTACTCAAATTGATAGAGTTACTTATATGAATGGAGAACATGGTTTACTCAAATTTACATGTAATGCAAGTACAATTGGAGATAAAGATAGAACAGATTTACTAATCGCTGATTATATTTCTGATACCCCTGTCGTTCCATCTGAAACTGGTTCTGTAACTATTACAAGTCCTGATAATGCCTTCACGGTGGATTTTGGGAGTTCAAAAACATTTACGGCAATATACAAAGATTCAAGTGGTCAAGCATTAAGCGGTATAACTTCTGTGTGGAGTTATATTTTACCAGATGGCTATCAAGATAAAATTCATATTACAGTTAATGATAATAATATTTCTATTAAAACTGATAGTGATTTTAATTTGATTGATAAGGTAATTAGAATTAGTGTACATGATGATGGCAATACGTATAGTGCGACACAGGATATTAAGGTGGTGAGTGGATTTGGTATATAATTATAATTTATTAGGTGAATATAAAATCAAAGTCTTAGACACCTTATTACATAACCAAGATATTGTAAATTTGCTATCAAATAATGTGCTGAATACTGATTTGATGTATACTCAGGTGTTTCCGTGTTTTATTAATCCAGATTTAACAGATGAATGTAAGACTTTTTTAATGCTTGATGGATTTATTGCAAAAACTAATTCAACAATTCAAAATATGGTTTTGACATTTAAATATTTTACACATGTTAATTTGGTTATGTATAAACTTGATGGATTTCATGGAACTCGTCTTGATATATTAACAACATTAATTGATGCAGAAATGACAAAAAACAATGCTTTTGGTATTGGACGGTTTGAATCAGGAGATAGACAGAATATGAATCCTACTACTGATAATAAGTGGTGGGGATATTATTTGCAATATACTGTACCAGATTTTAAGAAGCGTGATGAATCTTGAAATTAGATTATTTAACTTTGCTTGGTAGTGAAAGAATTTTTATAAAAGGTATTGGACATTTTTACTCCCCTACTTTACGAATGGTAAGGAATATAGGTCTTAATACATATGAAACTTATATGGCTATATTAAATTTATCACAAGAATCAATAGAAAAAATTTTGCAAATTCCAAGTAATGAATTAAAAATATTTGATTTAGTTATTAATGATGAAAAGATAAGAGAAGAATTTTCTTATATCTTTTCTTTTTTTATGTCTGAAACAGTTGTTTATAATCAACAGCAAAAATGTTTTTTAACTTTGGATTTATCTAATAAAGAACCAAAACTTATTGGTTCTATAAATTCTGAAAATTTTGATTCTGTAAGAGATGTTATTTTGCAATTTAATTATAGTAAATTATCAAAAACAGATAAGGCGAAACCTGCTGGAAAGCATACTGCCGCATTACAGAAAAAAAGAGAAAAATATCATAAAAAATTCGCAAAACAAAATGTCAATAAAGATATTACAATTCCAAATTTAATTTCTAAAGTTGCAGCTTATAGTAATAGTGTAAATTTAATTACTATTTGGGATTATACAATCTTTCAATTATTTGATCAATTCTTTGCCTTAAACAATAGAGAAATTGGGGATATTTCAAAATTTAATTATTCTATATGGGGTGGAGAACAAAAAATTACAAATTGGTACAAAAACACTTATGAACAATAAGAAAGGATGATAATATATGTCAACACCAGTTGAACAGATGGCTAACCGTGAAGTGTTTACGAATACTTTTAGAAATATGGATGGTTCACTTTATGATTATATTGATTATGGTAATACAGGAGATGTAGCTTTTAAATCTACAACCAACTATGCTAAAGGTGGTCAGGGTGGTGGACGAAAAGAAGCATTTAATGGCGCTCCTGAAGTTACTATGAAATTTTCAACACAGATTATTACTCCGAAATTGATTTCTATGCTTTCGGGATGTAATGTTGAAAGCGACAAGAACATTTTTAAACATGCAAAGATTGTGTCTGTAACTAATGAAACTAATACGACTATTACATTTCCAGCGAGTGCAGTTCCAGCAGACGGGACATTGTCCGTATTTCCTAAAGGTGTTGAATTAGTTGATTCTAACAAGGTAAATGGGACTTTGACTGGAGGTGTATTTACATTTACAACGAAAGCTACAAGTGATACTGAATACAATTGTTTTTATCGGACAGTAATAACTGGTTCTCAGACAATTCCATTTAAATCTAATGTAACACCAAAGAGTTTCATTTGGGATGGAGAAACGCCTTGGAAGAGCAACGGTGTTGAAAGAACTGAGCAATTCCATGCTTATAAAGTTACTCCTCAGCAGAACTTTACATTTTCTTATCAAAATACAGGTGATCCGGGTAAGCTTGAGATTACTTTTGATTTGTTGTCAGATGATAATAACAATCTGTTTGACAAGACATTTTTGCCAGAGGAAGAATAAGATTAATTATGCGAAGAGTCTTAATTGGCTCTTTGCTTCTTTTAGTGCTTAATACATAAACATTAAAATAAGCAAAATTGAAGGAGATACATATAAAAAAAGAATTCGTATATATTTACAATCCAGAACAAGTAAAATTCTTTTTGAATGATTGGCATTTAAAAGTTGTTGATTTTGGGACTGGTTCTAAAGGCGATGCTTTTATTAAATTTAAAAATGATAATGATTTTAGACAAGCGTTTACTGTTTGGCGATTGAGAAAACATTAACTGAACTAATTTTATAGGGCGGTGACGGATGATATTATCTTCACTGTCACTTCCCTATTTTTTTATTTT
>ENA-UOOM01002989-UOOM01002989.1-fermentation-metagenome-genome-assembly--contig:-NODE-2989-length-12993-cov-17.454552_pt1 | contig 12993 bp, 24 predicted proteins | sample MGYA00245781_ERZ724031 | MGnify/ENA primary metagenome ERZ724031 (study PRJEB28704, sample SAMN03018317) | fermentation metagenome | biome: anthropogenic terrestrial biome; feature: soil... | reverse complement strand
AATTCAACATCAACGATTACCGCGGCAAATACGCCATGCACTGCAAGACCGAGGAAGAGGCGAAAGATTTCCGCCGAGTGATGCACAAGGCGGGGAGGAAATGGATAGACCACACGTTATACACAAAAGTTTTTAATTGGAGTACTTATAAGGAAAAAACGGCTTACTTATTCAATGAAGGAAGGTTTGGGCCGTTCAATACCGCAGAAAATGAAGGCTACACCATCCTCAACTGGTCAGACTTCATGCAACATGAATTCACCAAAGCTGATTTGAGGGATGGCATGGTGGGGATTGATCGCAGCGACGAAAGATATATTTTTCTTTGCGGAAAGTTCAGAAATGCAGATGGCGAACAATATTGGGGCGACGATCACAATTTGAATGAAGATTTTACAAGCAATTGTAGAGAGGAACTTGACTTCATGCGCATCTGCACATCAACCGCAGAAGTGTTAGAGGAATGGTGCGACGAAAACAACCTTACCACCATCTGGCAGCGTCCCGAAGTAACCGTCATGACCATGGACGAAATCAAGGAGAAGCTTGGCATCACAGGGGAATTGAAAATTAAGGAGGTGTAAGAATGAATTTAGAAGAAAGCATCAAAGGTGTATTGCAAGAAAAACTATCAGATGGAACTCTTGAAAAAATCGTTGCGGAGCAGTTTGAAAAGGGAATGACCACGGCTATTAGCAATTTGGTCGGACATTTTGGTTCTGTGAATAAAGCAATCGAAAAAAAGGTTGAGGAAATTATGATTCCTGCTATTGACCGCCATGACTTTTCCACCCATTTGGTTAAGTTAGATTCCATCTTGTCGGATATTATAAACAGCACTGCGTTGGTTGATAACAAAAAGCTGTTGGGAAACTTTAAGGAATTAATGATTGAGGACGAAAGTCGCAGGGTTATCAAAGTTTCCGAATTATTCGGTATGTGGTGCAATTTTGTATCCAAGGAAGTTGAAACCAATGGACTAGAAGTCGTTTTCGATGATGGGCCCAGCTATGAAGATGTAGAAGTAACCATGACCGTAGAACACGAAGAAGGTCGCAGTTGGTCGGATTTAAAGAAAGCAAACATCATTTTCGAGTGTGAACATGATGAAAAAATGAGTGTTCTGATTCCTATCAGTAACTGGGCTAAATTTGATGGTGGCAAGTGGGATATGGATTCCAAACAGCCCGCTGACATTAACAGCCTTCGTTACATGAGCAGCTTTGAGGTTTTGTTGCTGAAATTAAAAAGAGGTTTCTGTAAAATTCAACTGGATATTAAGGAAATGGAAGAGTGTGTGTCGCCAGAAGCAGAGCCAGAAGCAGATTACAGTTAAGGAGGGCTAATATGTATTTATTAATCGGAACACCGTCGGAAATCGCTGAATTTATGGACAAGCAAGGTAAGGAAGATGTGACGTTACGGGTAGCTAAGGTATCGTTTGACACCCCGTACAAATCGGTTGCCGACATGCTGAAAGAAGCTGAGTATTTACGGCAGGCGAAACGGTATGGGCTGGGTGACCAGATATGAGAACCCGTCCCCAATTCCGTTACATATGTTGTTCTGATTGTGGAAACAAGTGGAACATAGCAAACATAACCGATACGTCGCATGGGTATTTATGCCCGAAGTACAGAAGGGAAAGGAGGGGGAAGCGTGAGCAATGAACAAATCGAACTAATCAGCCGCAATACATATCGCCGCATGTGGCGCAAATTCAAAAAGGACATGCTTTATACCATCAAAATACTGTTCCTGTGGTTTCTATGCGCCTTGGCTGTATTTATGGTAGCCGTAGCTTTCGAATGCTCAGACGTGCCTAATACGCTATTCTGGATAGTGATTGAAGCAGTTAGTATAGTGTCTGCTGCGGTAGTGTCGGTAACACAAGCGATGGAATACATAGAGAAAATAAAAACGTCCCCACGGAACGGCAATTCCAGTAGGGGACAAGCATAAATAATCACTTTGAAAATAACAGAAAACAGGAGGTTTGTCAACTATGGGTATTAAAGGATACAAGGTTTTTAACCCCGATTGGACTTGTCGTGGGTTTCAATATGAAGTAGGCAAAACATTTGAACATGCAGGCGATATTTCAATGTGCGGCAAAGGCTTCCACTTTTGCCAAAAGGCAAGCGACTGCTTTGGTTATTATAGTTTCAATAACAATAACAAGGTTGCCGAGGTAGAAGCCTTGGATTTGGTGGAGAGCGAAGGAAACAAGAGTGTTACTAATAAGATAGCTATTTTGCGCGAAATCCCTTGGTGCGAGCTACTAACCATTGTCAACGAAGGAAAAGATTGCACCGGGCTTTGCAACACTGGCAACCGGAACACTGGCAACCGGAACGCTGGCGACTGGAACGCTGGCAACCGGAACACTGGCGACTGCAACACTGGCGACTACAACACTGGCGACTGGAACGCTGGCGACCGGAACACTGGCGACCGGAACACTGGCGACCGGAACACTGGCGACCGGAACACTGGCAACCGGAACGCTGGCGACTACAACACTGGCGACTGCAACACTGGCGACCGGAACACTGGCAACCGGAACACTGGCGACTACAACACTGGCAACCGGAACACTGGCGACTACAACACTGGCAACTGGAACGGTTGTGATTTTTCCACAGGTTTCTTGAATTCCGAAACCCCGAAAATGACAATGTTCAACGTTCCTTTGGACTTGGATAGAGATAGTATTTTATCACTCAGAGGGATGCGCGTTTTAAATTGGAATTTTGAAAATGCTTGGTGGATTTATTCACAAAATATGAGTGATGAAGAAAAAGAATTGCATCCAGAGCATGGGACAACGGGCGGTTATTTAAAAACCGTTGATTTCAAAACAGCCTGCAAGATGATGTGGGCGAAGCTGGACGACGAGGACAAAGCGGCAGTTACAAGCTTGCCGAACTTTGACAAAGACGTGTTTAAGGAAATTACAGGTATTGAAATTTAAGAAAGGGCGGGATTTGTCAATGAATAATTCATTAGTGCCAGAAAATGATACACAAGAATTATGGGAATTAAAAGGCAAAGTTGATGCCGTGTTGATGTATATAGAGACTACTGAATACCCAAAAACTGAGGTTGTTTCGGCTATGTTATCAGGAAAGGTCAAATATAAGGAGGATGCAAGATGATTGTTAAGTGCAAATTTTTAGACGAAAACGGTTCGCCGAAAGGCAGAGAATATACATACGGCATCGCAGAGGATGCGGTAGAGGGCGAAATTGTGACCACAGAAGAGGGAAAGAAACTGGTTATAACCTCTACCGACGTACCACAGGAAGAGGCAGAAAAGTTTGGGGATAAATTACGATATGTTCATTCAATCGTGGACTTAGAACCACAAAACGTGACGATTGATGAAATTCAACAGCCACAGGAATTAATTACAGTAAAGCAGCTTCCTGTCATTGAAGAACATCTTAAAACCCTGTCAGAGGAAATTGATACAAAGGTAAACAGTGCGTTGGCATTACCTTGCACAGAGGACAATATTAAGACCGTGAAGTCCGCAAGGGCTGACTTGAATAAAACACTTGCCACACTGGAAGAGCAGCGCATGGCGGTCAAAAATGCCATCATGGCACCTTATGACCAACTCAATGACAGATACAAATTCTATGTTTCGGACAAAATGAAGGCCGCTGATGAAACATTAAAAACCCGTATCAGCGATGTTGAAAGTGAATTAAAAGCCCAAAAAGAAGCCGATATCAAAGCATATTTTGACGAATATTTATGCAGTAAAAATATAGACTTTGTATATTTTGATAATGCAAAAATCAACGTCACATTGTCCGCAAGCCTAAAATCTTTAAAGGAGCAGGCGAAGCAATTTATTGACCGAATTTCCGATGATGTGGCCCTCATTGAGACACAGGAATTTAAAGAGGAAATTTTTGTTGAGTATAAGAAAAATTTGAACTGCTCACAGGCAATTACAGCGGTTGTATCAAGGCATAAGGCTATCGAAGAACAGAAAGCCAGACAGGCAGAAATTGAAGCCAGACGACAGGCACAAGCCGAAGCCACAAAGAAAGTTGAAGCTGCCGCCCCTGCACCATTGGAGCCACCGAAGCAGGTAGCACAACCTATCCAGCAACCAAAGGCAGAACCAGAGACAAAAACCGCACCCGACCCAGTGAAAACCTTGACATTTAAGGTCAAAGCTCCAATTAGCAAATTAAAAGAATTGAAAGCATTTTTAGTTGAAGGAGGTTACAAATATGAGTAATCCAGTAGCACAAAGACCGAAATTTTCCGTAGCAATCCAGACTGATACATATAAAAATCTTATCAATAACACACTGCAAGACCCTAAGAGAGCGCAGCGCTTTATCGCTTCTATCAGTTCCGCGGTGGCGGTAAACCCTGATTTGCAGATGTGTGATGCAGGAACGATTTTATCAAGTGCATTGCTTGGAGAAAGTCTAGAATTATCACCAAGTCCACAGTTAGGACAGTATTACATGGTTCCTTTTAAGGACAAAAAAAATAACATAACAAAGGCTGTATTCGTTTTGGGATACAAAGGCTATATCCAACTAGCCCAGCGGTCAGGATATTACAAACACATCAATGTAATTGCGCTGAAAAAGGGGGAATTGACAAGATACGATCCCCTCAATGAAACAATCGAAGTTAATATGATTCAAGACGATTTGAAGCGAGAAGCGACCGAAACAATCGGCTATTACGCAATGTTCGAATACCTAAATGGTTTCAAAAAAATCATGTATTGGTCTAAGGAAAAAATGGCTAACCACGCCAATAAATATAGCCCAGCTTTTAGCCTTTACGGTTGCACCATAAATACAAAAAATGGGCAAGTAAAAAAAGTATCCTTGGAAGATTTTGAAAGAGGTAATTATGACAAGAGTACGGAGTGGCTTTATAGCAGCTTTTGGTACAAGGACTTTGATGGCATGGCATACAAAACAATATTGCGCCAGTTAATCAGCAAGTGGGGCATTATGAGTATTGATTTAAGACAGGCTTTTGAAGCTGACGAAGCCGCTATTGGCAAAGACGGAGTTCCTCAATATGTGGACGAGCCCGACATTCCAGAACTGCCAGCAGGGGAACCAGAAGAGTATGCCGAAGACGAAAACGCAGAGGTGTCTATGGATGATTTATAATATCGTTTCGTCAGGCAGTAAAGGCAATGCTGTAGTAATTGACAAAACAATTCTGATAGATTGCGGGGTGCCGTTCAAGGCGCTCCTGCAATACTACCGAGATATTCAATTAGTTTTATTAACGCATATCCATTCCGACCATTTCAACAAAGCAACTATCAAAAAATTAGCCTTTGAGCGTCCCACGTTGCGCTTTGGGTGCTGTGAGTGGTTGGTGGGAGATTTGATTAAATGCGGCGTGAAATATCATCAAATTGACGTATTTACACCGGAAATTGTATTTGATTACGGGTTGTTTAAAATCAAACCGTCGTTACTATTACATAATGTTTCGAATTGTGGCTACCATGTATTTTTTATGAATTGTAGTATGTTTTATGCAACGGACACAAATACCCTCAACGGTATAGAGGCACCCAACTACGATTTGTACATGGTAGAAGCAAATTATTCCGAACCGGAGATTTTAGAGCGAATAAAGGAGAAAGAAAGCCAAGGTTTGCATTGCTATGAGTATGATGTTTTGAAAAATCATTTGAGTTTGGAAAAATGCAATGATTGGCTGTATAGAAACTTAGGGAACAAGAGTGAGTATATTTATATGCACCAACACGAATAGAGGTGAAGCATGGGTAAATTCAGCAGAGAAAAAGGCAAGCGCGGGGAACGTGAGCTTGCGGCAAAATTAAGGGAACATGGATACGATGCATCCCGAGGACAACAGTTTTGCGGCATAAACGGCAATGCCGATGTTATAGGGCTTGACGGCATACATATCGAGTGCAAGAGGGTTGAAAAATTGAATCTGGAGGATTCGGTGGCGCAGGCTGTCAGGGATGCCAGAGAGGGCGAATTGCCCTGTGTAATGCATAGAAAAAATAATCATGATTGGCTAGTAATTATGCCGTTTGATGATTGGATAAAAATGTATGGAGATTACGAGCCGCCAGTGCCGTTTGCGGAGGTGGAGTAGTGGCAGAAAAAAGAATGTTTTCCAAGAAAATAACTGACAGTGACGCTTTTATTGAAATGTCGTCGGCAGCACAAGCCTTGTATTTCCACCTCAATCAATCAGCGGATGATGATGGATTTAATAATCAAATCCAGTTAGCAATGTTAAAATCCCACGCAAGCGTTGATGATTTAAAGGTTTTATTGCTTAAAAACTTTTTAATCAGGTTTGAAAGCGGTGTAATTGTGATTAAGCATTGGAGGATGCACAACACACTCAGAAAAGACCGCCATACCCCTACTTCTTTCCAAGAAGAGCTAGCACGTTTAAACATAAAGGACAATCTTTCATACACTCTTACTGAATCTGGTTGCCAAATGGTTGCCGAACGGTTGCCAGATGGTTGCCGTAGTATAGATAAGATTAGTATAGATAAGATTAGTATAGATAAGATTAGAGAAGATAAGGAATATATTGAAACTTCGTTTCCTGATGTTGAACCTGAAAAAGTAAAAACCAATTTTAATTATTACATTGATTCCTTTAATTCTATATGTATTAGTCTTCCAAAGGTTGTAAAAAACACAGAAAAGCGCAAAAAGGCAATCAATGCAATACGAAAAGTTTTTGCTGATGATGAAATTTTAAAAGCATTTTCATGTGCAGAGAGCAGTGACTTTTTGACTAACAGGAACGGGAAGGGATTTTCCGCTGGGTTTGATTGGATTATGGTCACGGGAAATATGACAAAAGTCTTGGAGGGCAATTACGACAACAAAAAGGAGGGTAGCAACAGTGGACAGCATAGAGCAGATAATGCGCCAAGCCCAAAGCGCGTTGAAGAAACAGAAGGAGAGCGACTTAATCGAATCGCCCTCGAAAGAGCAAGGGATAAACCGGGAGGACTACAAGATACTGAATGCGACTTCTGATTGTCCCTATGGTGAATGCGACGGTACAGGGATAATTCATCTTGTTGAAAAAAAGACGGGGGTCATGTATGACGCATTTTGCAAATGCCGGGAGGACGCAATGCAGAGCAATAGGCTTAAATTTGCCAACATCCCTACGGAATTTAACGGGCTGACCATAAACTCTTTCGAGGTAAATTGTTATCAAGAGGATTTCAACAGACAGATCGCAAAAAAAGCCAAGCAAATGGTTGCAAATTACATACATGGCTTTGATGAATTTGCTCAGACAGGAAAGGGATTGTATTTTTACTCTGAAAAAAGGGGTAGCGGGAAAACGCGGCTTGCGGTGAGCCTTGGGAATGTCCTGCTAAATAAAATCAGACGGCAAGTGAAATTTATCACCAGCATTGACCTTCTCAAAGAAATTAAGAATACATACAACGAAGAATCAGAATACACGGAAAGTCAGATTCTTGAAACCATAACCAACGTGGATGTGCTGATCATTGACGATATAGGCGTAGAAAAAAAATCTCCTTGGGTAAATGAAATACTCTTCGGGATTTTCGATAACCGGATGAAGTATCGTAAAATAACGATTTTTACAAGTAATTGCGAAATTGAAAATTTGGAACATGACGAAAGGCTGAAAAGCAGAATTTTGAAAATGTGCATCCCGGTGAAGATGCCAGAGGAAGATGTCAGGAAAAATATTGCAAAATCAGAAAATGAGGAACTGCAAATGAGATTGATGGAGGGGAAAGGGTGAAAATATTTGCTGAGAATTAATATCACAGGCGAAAATCAAGTTATCTTTCGGAACGAGAAAAACGGGAAAGTGTTTTACGTCACATCCCTTTCAAAAAAAGATGCCGAGAGAAAATGGGAGAACGGGAATATTTTGATTCGATTCCCGAAGGATGTTGATATTCCTAACCAGACGAAAATCAATATCAAGAACGCCTGGTTGTCTTTTTGGAAAACGCAGGACAAGAAAACGGTTGTTTTTATCTTCTGTAACGAATTTGAATATGCAGAAGGGGTGCCGGGGGATGGATTTTACCCTATAGACGAAAATGCGGATCCATATGACTTGCCATTTTAGGAGGGCTGACCATGGCGAAAGTAACCCAAGTGGACTATGACACAGGAGAACCCATTGAAACCTACCCGACCATTTCAGCTGCGGCGAATGATAATTGGCTAGAAGAAATGAATCTGGCCAGTAAGCTGCGTCAGGGCGGTGGAACGGCGGTTTATGAAAAGCAAAAAATGAAGTTTTTGAAGGGATATGAATAGAGCCTATTTTAAGCCGATTACAGACGTTTTAATTCTTAGATGATAAATTGGTTGCCGAGAGGGTAAAACGGGCTGTGGCGGGGTCAGGGCAGGCATATGGATAGGGTATAGAGGTATTGGATAAGGAGGACGCGGAATGAAGCGAATAACCAAGGATTGCATCGCTTACAGAAGTGAACTGTTACACAAGTTGCAGCAGTACGAAAATACTGGTTTTCAACCAGACGAAATCGCACCAAAGCCCGGCAGTGTCGCAGAGAAACAACGGAAAATGGGCAGCGTAAAAAAGAGAAAAGTCAAGCTGGAAACGGTCATTATATCGGGTGGCAGCAAGGCATCGTATGAAATTATCTGTGAGGGGAAAAAGATGACGGCAAGCCAATTTGCTGAAACGATTTCCGTGCAGCCAAGCACCGTTTGCAAATGGGCCAGAGAAGGTACGTTTTACGACAGATTAAGGGAAAGAGGGGTTATATGATTAGACCTGAATTAATCCGAGACATTGAAGTTTTAGCAGGTATTGAACTGGTATATGCAAATCAGAAATTCCCCGCATTCGCTTCTCCTCATGAGGGGTATGCGGTGCTGCTTGAGGAATTCGAGGAGTTAATGGACGAACTCCGGTTTTTCGAAAGCTACAAGAGAGCATTATGGGACGGAATTAAGAAAAATGAAAATGTTACGCAATATGTTGATGGCATGGAGAAAAGCGCAATCAAAACCGTTGCCGAAGCAATTCAGGTGGCAGCTATGTGTAAAAAATATCGTGATAGTTTGGGGAGGAATGGTTGAATGACAAACAATGAAATCATGCAAAGAGAATACAGCGAGGAATTTGACCAACTGCGGAAAAACCGTGTTTTAGTCAGTTTTCATAAATATGGTCCCGTTGCTGTTAATTTTGGTCAGAAATGCGTAAGTGCTTTAGGAAGCCTTGATAAGTGTCTGGACAAGTACAAGGAAACAGGGAATACCGAATATCTGTGTGATGCGGCAAATTATCTCATGTTTGAATACATGTATCCGCAACATGACAAGGCGCATTTTAGGCCAACGGATAGTAATGAAAGTGCTGGGATTGATGGCATGAGTATTAAGGAAATGGAGAGGTTTGACCATGAGCATAGATGAAACGGTAAAGGCGTTACGAAATTGCGCCTACAATAACAGCTGCGATGGTTGCTCATTCGCACTGGTTATGGATGATGAAGATTGCAAAGATAATATGATGCTTGCTGCCGCTGACCAACTGGAACAGCTTCAAGCTGAGAATTCAATGTTAAAGAGTGGGAATAGGCAGATTTTAGAGGATTACAAACTTTGCGTCGCTGAACGGGATGAGTTGAAAGCAAGCCAGCCTGTGCGGTGTGGAGAGTGTATTTATAAAAATAACGATGAAGAATCCTGCTATTGTGAACATGGCTTGGGCGGGTGGAATTTGAGGGCTGACAATTATTGCAGCTACGGAGAAAGGCGGGGTGCGGAGTGAGCGAGATTGAAAAGGCAATAGAAACATTGCGTAAAGTCAGTGATATTGAAACTTCCAAGAGATATCGGGAGTTGCACGAGATAAAAAGTTTCAACTATGATTTACTGACTGCTATTGAAGCCCTGCAAGAAAAGGCGGAACGGGAGAATCCGAAGCCGTTAATCACAAATGATGGATTAGAAATAATGCTTTGCCCTCATTGCAAAGTGGATTTGATGGGAGAATTTTCAGAGCCTGATGAAAGGGAAAAGTATTGTCCATTTTGTGGCGGTTCGGTTGATTTTAGCCATGCGGTTAATGATTTTGTTAACGTCAACAAAAACGAGCATATCGGTGAAGCCGCCAACATGGTAGAGGGGGAATAGGAATGAAAGAATTAGTGATTAAAGTTAATTTGGATGATGATGATGATTCAAATGCGACTGCGTCTGGTTTGTTATTGGAAATTATGGAAGTGTGTGGAGATAATTTTTATAGCATCGAGAGCGCAACTGTTGACGGAAAGGAAATGTTTTCTATCGAAAAGGGGTTCTGTGGTGAGTTTAGAAGAAAAGAGTGATAGGAATGCCTAAATACATAGACGCAGAAAAGTTGGTTTTAGAAATAAAGAAAAAATCAGGTGGTTTATTATCTGGTTGGGATACTGCGGGAGTATTAGCAGTTATATTAAATCAACCATCCGCCGATGTGAAAGAGGTCGTGAGGGGGAAGTGGGAACAAGATGGTGTATATCAAATGTGTTCTAATTGTTTTTCCAATTTTGAGCATGAAGATTGCAGTGGTGGTGAATTGATATTTCCTTTCTGCCCTTCGTGCGGTGCTGACATGCGGGAGGTGGAGTAGAATGACGCTGAATCAGGCGCACAAAAAAGCCAACAAGCGTGAAGTTGTAGCCGAGTGTATGAAAAACGCCGAACGTCTAATTATTCCGATGATTCAGACAGGCATGAATGCGGCGTGGGTTATAGCGTTACATGATGAATTTGGGTTCGGTACGGTTCGGATAATTCGGGCATTGGAAAAGGTTCGGGCGCAATTCGATGCGCTGAATGGGGATCATGTGAAAATAGAGGAAATGGTGGAGACGATAAAAGAAGAATTAGGGATTGATTTGTCTGAGGGGGTATGAGGATGCAATGGATAAGCGTTAAGGACAGGCTGCCAGAGAAGAGTGATATATATTTAGCAGTGTTTGTTGAAAATGGAAAGAGTTATTCGGAAAGGTTTTATTATTCCCCTTTTAGTGGATGGATGATGCCTGTGCAATGGCAAGACGAGGGGCGCATTGATAATATTACCCACTGGATGAAGTTCCCCGAGCCGCCAAAGGAGTGATTACATGGTCACATGTTGCCATAATTGCAGCAACCGTCATTTCAGGTGCCATGGGGAATGCGAAGCGTATCGGGTGGCAGTGGAAATAGATAGAGCCGTAAAAGATAGGAGAAACAGTGAAAATAAAAGCAGGACATATGACATTGAAAGGAATGTGAAAATACATGAACGGATGCGGAAGAAAAGTGGGTAGGATGAAAAGTTTCCTATGCCGTATGCGTGTGGATATTGCGGTCTGGTTGGATAGGGACAGGATGCCGTTTTAGGGGGTGCGAGGGTGGAAGAATTCACTATGAAAATTATACAAAAAGTAATTATTTCAATTGCTGTGATTATCGCTGTAACGTTTGCAGCAATTAAATTTGATAATGTAGAAATCCTGTGGTGGTATTTGTTGTTGATGTTGGTTCTGTAAGGGGTGCGAGGATGGATATAAACATGATGTGTCTTAATAGCAAGTGCAAATATTATTGGGAGGATTGTTGTCAAAAGAACATAGAAGAAACAAGGATTGAAATTGATGAAACAGGGCAGTGCGTTAGCTTTGAAACTGGTGTTTGCCAATATTACAAAATGGAGCTTGAGGACGAAACAAGGCGGGTGATTGATTGAAAAAGATTTTAGATGCGTGCTGCGGATCCAGAATGTTTTGGTTTGACAGAGCGCAATCAGAAACCGTGTTCATGGACAATAGGAAGTTAAGCACATTTCTTTGCGACGGACGAAAACTTGAAATTAAACCTGATATTGTGGCCGACTTTAGAGATATGCCGTTTAGTGACAATTCTTTTAAGCTGGTTGCGTTTGACCCTCCACATTTGATTAGGGCTGGTGAAAGTTCATGGCTGGCCAAAAAGTATGGCATACTTAATAGTACATGGAAAGAAGATATTGCAAAAGGATTCAGTGAATGCATGAGAGTTTTGGAACCCAACGGAACATTAATTTTTAAATGGAACGAGGAGCAAATAAAACTATCTGAAATATTAAAAGTCATACCGCAAAATCCGCTGTTCGGAGATAAGAGGGCAAAAACGCATTGGTTGGTATTCATGAAAGGCGTTGGTGATTGATTGAAAGAACGAGATCTAAAATTACAAAGCTACAACATTTCGGACAATCGCTATCGGGAATTAAAATATTTCTGCAAGCAATACAGAGAAAAGCAATCGCAACTACGTTCCATCACGGAATTGTCCTCACCTAAATTCAGTAGTACTGGGGGTGGTGGTGGCATATCCGATAGAACGGCTGATACGGCTTGCAGACGGGCACAGTTGAAACGGGATATAGAAATGATTGAGCAGGCGGCGATTGAGGCTGACAGCGGGATATATGCGTACATAATGGACAATGTGGTGGATGGGGTTGCGTATGAATATTTGGATATTCCAATGAGCAGGGCATCATTTTTTAGGCGGCGCAAAAAGTTTTTTGAATTGCTTAGTGCGAAAAAAATATGAGACCAATCGCATGTGTTTCTGTGATATTATGGTAATGTGCTTAGTTGGTTAAATTTTCTAATTCCTCCTGGGAAAAGACATCGTTTCGGCGGTGTCTATTTCTTTTGGGCCCTTAGTTCAGCGGTTAGAGCAGGTGTCTCATAAGCACCAAGTCCTGAGTTCGAATCTCAGAGGGCCCATAATAATAAAAACAAAATGGCGGGGCGGGAGGTTCGGGTAGCCTGCGGGCTCCGAACCCATGGGTAGAATCCTGAGAATGAATGTTCTTGGGGTTTTTTATTGCAGAAAGTGAGGTGGTATTATTGACCGAAAAACAGAAACGATTTGCAGATGAATATCTAATCGACCTTAATGCCACCAGAGCATATAAGGCGGCGTA